>MDTB01020103.1_pt1 | contig 13689 bp, 12 predicted proteins | sample 811161 | NCBI WGS metagenome assembly MDTB01 (sample SAMN05326650, study PRJNA326480) | marine metagenome | isolation source: seawater | place: Mediterranean Sea | collected 2009
GATGTCTTGTCTTCTGGGCATTTGAGTGGGTTACTTATTTTTATTCAAAAAAAAGGCTCCCTTGGGAGCCTTTTGGAAATTAATTTTTTTATTCAAAATTTGGGCGTATGAGTCAGGAACTTGCTTTGTCCACACAGTTGCCGCAACAAAAAGCAACCACGATTTTCTTTTTGGCAGGTTTCTTTGAAACTGGACATTCTTTGTTCCCTGCCTTGACTTTTTTCACCAGTCCTTTGAGATCTGAAGTTACTTTCTTTGCACACTTAGAACAACAGACATTAAAGGTGGCAACTTGATCGGATTTTACTGCCTTACCAGAAAATGGACACTTGTCGTTGACTGGAGAGATTTTTTTGGCCGCGGTAAAAAAGAAAGCTACTGCGAGAATTCCAATAAGACTGAGAAAAGTTTTGAATGTAAATTTCATGATGTCGTCTTCTAAGTCAGTGAAGTAAGAATCTCAAGCAATAAACATTCACATTTTCAAGCGATTGGGGGTAAGTCTCCGCCGCCCACGACTGTGGCGAGAGCTGACTTAATTTTTTCACTACCAGAAACCAATTCAATAGTTCTTCCAATGGTCAGATGATTGCGCAGAGTCTCCAAAATAGCGGAGGCCAAGTCTTCGCGAGGCAAAAATCCATGGTGGGGAAGTTTTTCTGATGCCTGGATTCGACCAGTCCCTTTTTCATCAATCAAAGTACCGGGAGCTAAAATTGTGTAGTCTAGTGAGGATGATCGCAATCTCGCATCCGCCACCCCCTTGGCCCTCAGGTAATGTTGAATACGGTCTGACTCACTGTTGGGATCCGCCCCAATCGCACTGATCATCAAAAAACGACGAACGCTCTGCTTTTCGCAATCCATCATTAGTTGAATGGCGGCATTCTGATCAACATCCGTGGTTTTGTCCGGCCCGGTTTTGGCCCCCGATCCAGCGGCAAAGATCACCGCGTCCAAACCCGGAAGAAATTGAGCGACCCCCTCCTCCAAGTCTCCGGTAACCGCCGGTACGCCAATACCGGTAAATTTTATTTGTTGCCGGGCATCTCGAATCAGGGCGACGGGTGAAAAATCATGAGCGGCCCATAATTTCCCACAAAGTTGGGTTCCCACTTTTCCATTTGCACCTACGATAAGTACTTTCATTAAATCTTAATAAACTAAGTACGCAGCTATTGGCAAGGATCGCCTTCCTGTGCGAATTTGTTCGTCCATTTAAGCATATTTTTATATGAGTTTCCTTTTTATCTTGTATGACTGTCCGCACCCGAATTGCACCCTCTCCCACCGGAGCCCCCCATGTAGGTACCGCTTACATGGCATTGTTTAATCTCGCTTTTGCCCGCAAGCATCAAGGACAGATGATTCTACGAATCGAGGACACCGATCAAAGCCGTTCAACCAAGGAATCGGAAGATGCGATTCTTTCTTCCTTGAAATGGTTGGGGCTTGATTGGGATGAGGGACCTGACTGTGGTGGCGAGTTTGGGCCATATCGGCAAAGCGAGAGACTTGAAATTTACAAGGAGGCCATACAAAAGCTGGTCGATGCGGGATATGCGTATCCCTGTTTCTGCACAGCTGAACGATTGAATGAAGTACGCAAAAAAACAAATAGAAAATAAACAGACTCCCCGCTACGACGGGCATTGCCTCAATCTAAGCAAAGAAGAAATCGAACAAAAAATGCAGGCGGGAGAACCCTTTGTCTACCGATTGAAAATTCCTACTGAAGGATCCTGTGTGTTTGAGGATGAGTTGCGAGGAGAAGTCTCGATCGACTGGAGCCAGATCGACCATCAAATCATTCAGAAAACCGATGGGTTCCCCACTTACCACTTGGCCAGTATTGTCGATGATCACCACATGAAGATTACCCATGTGATTCGCGGCGAGGAATGGATCAACAGCACTCCGAAGCATATTTTATTGTACGAAGGTTTGGGTTGGGCACCGCCCAGCTTTGCTCATCTGCCCCTCCTGCGTAATCCGGATAAATCAAAACTTTCCAAACGAAAAAACCCTACAAGCATTGATTATTATAAGGACGCGGGGTTTATCCCCGAAGCGGTGGTCAATTATCTGGGCATGATGGGCTACACCTTGCCCGATCAGAGAGAAATATTTGATTTGGAGGAAATGAGTGAAAGTTTCGACATCAAAAGGATGAGTCTGGGAGGGCCCATTTTTGATATTGCTAAGTTGAAGTGGTTAAACGGCAGATATCTTCGTGAGAAACTTGAACCAAAAGATGTTTTAAACCGTCTGATTAAATGGAAGGCCAACCCTGAATTTCTCGGAAAAATTTTACCCCTAGCCTTGCAAAGATTAGAAACCCTGTCTGATTTTTTCCCACTAGCCCAGTTTCTTCTTGATGATATCCCCAATTACACGACCGATCAACTGGTTGGAAAACAGGAGGCTTTGGAGGTCGCAAAACTGCTGAAAATTGCTGAATGGGAAATGGAAAAGATGCTGAATTGGGACAGGAATTATCTCTCCCAGCTTTTTCAAAAAATTGCTGAGGTCGAAGAATTAAAGCTCAAGCAGGTACTCCCTGCCTTTTTTGTGGCATTCAGCGGAAATTCAATTTCCTTACCTTTATTTGACAGCCTCGCTCTCCTCGGTCCGGACCTTGCAAGGACTCGCTTGCGAACAGCTTTGGAAAAACTATCAGCGGCAGGTTCTGGACTTAGTAAAAAAGGACTCAAAAAACTGGAAAAGGAGTATATGCAAAAATACGGAAACCGGATTGACTGATTTAGATACATATATGGAAGAAAAAAATTTAGATTTTATCCGCACGATCATATCGGAGGATGTCGCCAGCCAAAAAAATGAGGGACGGGTACATACCCGTTTTCCACCTGAACCAAATGGATACTTGCACCTCGGACATGCCAAGAGCATTTGCCTGAATTTCGGCATCGCCAATGAATTTAATGGCTTATGCAACCTCAGGTTGGATGATACCAATCCGTCGGCGGAAAAAGTTGAGTATGCCCGAGCTATTCAGGAGGATGTCAAGTGGTTGGGCTTCGACTGGGATGACCGGCTCTTTCATGCATCCGATTATTTCCAACAACTCTATGAATGGGCGGTTCAATTAATCAATGAGGGCAAAGCCTATGTCTGCGAGCTTAGCTTCGAAGAAATGCGAAAGCACCGGGGCACGCTGACGGAGCCCGGGAAAAACAGCCCGTACCGGGAAAGAGAAAGATCTGAAAGCCTCGACCTTTTCGAGCGGATGAAAGCGGGTGAATTCGAGGAAGGTTCCAAAACCTTGCGGGTGAAGATTGATATGCATTCCCCCAATCTCAATATGCGGGACCCGGTCATTTATCGTATTCTTCATCAAGAGCACCCAGAAACTGGAGATAAGTGGAAAATTTATCCATCTTACGATTTTGCCCATGGACAATCTGACTCCTTGGAGGGAATCACCCACTCCTTATGCACCCTGGAATTTGAACATCATCGTCCCCTGTATGATTGGTTCTGCCAAAACTTACAAATCCACCACCCCCAGCAAATCGAATTTGCCCGGCTTAACCTAAATTACACCATCATGAGCAAGCGGAAGATGCTCCGTTTGGTGGAGGAAAAACATGTGGATGGGTGGGATGATCCGCGCATGCCTACCCTTAGCGGCATGCGTAGGCGGGGATACACCGCCTCGGCCATCCGCTCCTTTTGTGAAAAAGTTGGCCTCGCCAAACGCGAGAATGTAATCGAGATGGAATTACTGGAATTCTGCCTGCGTGAAGATTTGAACAAGAAAGCACATCGACGGCTCGGAGTGCTTGAACCTCTAAAACTAACTATCTCAAACTATCCGGATGACCAAGTCGAAGAACTGGATGCTGTCAACAACCCTGAGGATCCAAGTGCTGGAACCCGGAAAATAACATTCTCCAAACATCTATTTATAGACCGTAACGATTTCATGGAAGATCCACCCAAGAAATTTTTCCGTATGGCGGTAGGGAAAGAAGTACGACTGAAGTATGCGTATTATGTAACCTGTAAAGAAGTAGTTAAAGGCGAAGACGGTAAGATCATGGAACTTATTTGCGAATATGATCCGCAAAGTCGCGGTGGGGGAACTCCGGATGAGAGAAAAGTCAAGGGCACGATTCAATGGGTTGATTCAACAACTGCCATCAATCCGGAAATCCGACTCTACGACCGGTTGTTTAAGGCACCCAATCCGGATGATGTGGAGGAAGGAAAAGATTTTCTAAGTAATTTAAACCCTGACTCCCTCACATCCTTATCAAGTGCTTTGGTCGAGAAAAGCATTACCGACCTCAAGGCGGCGGAACCTTTTCAGTTGGAAAGGATTGGATATTTCACTGTCGATTCCAAATCAAAAAGTCCAGACAGTCTCGTGCTTAACCGAACTGTCGCAATGAGGGACAGTTGGACTAAAAAGCATTTAAAATAACTACCAGTAAACGATGATAAGAATCCGTATTCATGCTTGCCATCAGTAAATCTTTTGAGATCATAGGAAAGTTTGTTACCCCAAAAGTATCAATCAATCAGCCCAAATAAAATATGAGTAATCAAGATTCTGAACCAGATATGAAATTATTCTGGGGGTGTTTTATCGCCCTCATTACAACTGCTTTCGCTTTTATAACGAGAGCATTCCTGGTAAATGCTGAACCTTTTTGGCCAAGTACTTTCGGCTTGGACCAAGTACAGGGACAAGAACTATTTGGTGCGGGCATTTGGCCATTCGCAATTAGTATCATCGTCTTCAGTTTAATCATCGACCAAATTGGCTATCGGGCAGCAATGATTTTTAGCTTTGTTTGCTATGCCCTCTACGCTCTTCTGGCTTTTCAAGCTTATGGAGTGGTTACCGCTGAAGGTTTGGAAGGAGATGCACTCAAGACAGCTCAAGGGAAAGCTTATGAACTTCTCTACTGGGGATCTGTTATTCTTGGCCTTGGTAATGGAACCGTAGAAGCCTTTATTAATCCTGTGGTTGCCACCATGTTTAAAAAGGACAAAACAAAATGGCTCAACATCCTACATGCTGGATGGCCCGGTGGTTTAGTGATTGGCGGCATACTAACTATCCTTTTGGGTGCCCAAGCTGCAGAGGATTGGAGAATTCTGATTTATCTTATTGCTATTCCGGCAGTGGTCTACCTAGTCATGCTTTTCAAGGCAAAGTTCCCCGTCAATGAGCGGGTTGAATCCGGAACATCCTACAAAGAAATGCTTGCTGAATTTGGTGCAATCGGGGCACTTATCGCAGGCTACCTCATCTTCCGTCAACTCGGTATGGTTTTTGGATGGGATGACAATATCGTTTATGGGCTGACAGCTGTAGCAACCGTTGGATATGGTCTCTATTGCAAATCTCTTGGCCGGCCTATTTTAATTTTCATGTGTATCATCATGATTCCTCTTGCCACGACTGAATTAGGTACGGACGGTGCCATTTCTGGATTAATGGAAGAACCTATGAAGGAAGCTGGCTACAACGGCCTTTGGGTGCTCATCTACACTTCTGCCATTATGATGGTTCTAAGATTTTGGTTTGCAGGTCCAATTGTTGAAAAGCTTGGACCACTTGGTTTACTCGCTACCTCAGCAATTCTTGCGATTGCTGGACTCTACATGTTGAGCACGGCTTCCGGTCTGACTTCGATTTTCATTTTCGCCACTTTGTATGGCTTTGGAAAAACTTTTTTCTGGCCAACAACCTTGGGAGTGGTTTCTGAACAATGCCCCAAAGGAGGTGCTCTCACTCTTAATGCGATAGCCGGAATTGGTATGCTTGCAGTGGGAATTTTAGGCGGGCCGGTCATTGGCAAAATGACTGAAGACTCGATTAAAGTTTCTGTCGAAGAAGCAACTTCCGCGGCTACCTACGAAAAGATTTCCAATGACAGTACCTATTTCTTAGGTGATTACACCGCCGTCGAATCAGCCAAGGTAGGAGAATTACCTGAAGAAAAGCAGGAAGCAGTTAAAGAAAGTATTCAAAAAGGAAAGCAAGGCTCACTCGCGAGTGTTGCGATCTTTCCAGTCTTTATGCTCGTCTGTTATTTTGTGCTGATTTTCTACTTTAGATCAAAAGGCGGATATAAACCCGTCGAGATTTAAATACAGATTTAAATTCTCTTTACAATAAAAGCCATATCCATTGGGATATGGCTTTTTTGTGGAATCTTCACTCCCACGGATTATTTAAATCACAAACCCTGAAACAAAAAATAATATAATTATGGCTAAGAAAAAACCATTGCGCATTGGATTAATCGGTTACGGCTTTATGGGCCGCACCCACTCGAACGCCTTCCGTAAAGTTCCTAACTTCTTTCCGGAACTAAAATACGAACCCCAATTGGCTGCGGTTTGTGCCCGAAATAAAGACCGAGCTGAAAGCTTCGCAGAGCAGTGGGGCTATGAGTCTGTGGAAACAGATTGGAAAAAACTGATTGCTCGTGACGATATTGATGTAATCGATATTGCCGCACCCAATAATGTACACCATGACATTGCCATTGCTGCCGCCAAAGCGGGTAAAGCAATCCTCTGTGAAAAACCTCTCGCCTTGAATTGCAAGGAAGGGGAAGCCATGGTTCGCGAAGTGGAAAAAGCTGGAGTAGCCAACATGGTTTGGTACAACTATCGCCGAGTTCCTGCAGTCACCCTAGCCAAGGAGATGATTGATGAAGGACGTTTAGGTAAAATTTACCACTATCGTGCCAATTTTCTCCAAGACTGGACGATCAATACTGATCTACCACAGGGTGGAGAAGGTCTATGGAGACTGGATGCAAAGGTTGCAGGAAGCGGAGTAACCGGAGACTTGCTTGCTCATTGTATTGACACGGCGATCTGGTTAAATGGCCCGATTGTGGAAGTAAGTGCGATGACCGAAACTTTCGTGAAAGAAAGGGTCCACACCAAGACTGGAAAGAAAGCAAAGGTAACCATTGATGATGCCTGCGCATTCCTAGCAAAATTCGCCAACGGATCGCTCGCTATTTTTGAATCCACCAGGTATGCCCGTGGTCATAAAGCTTTATACACTCTTGAAATCAATGGAGCAGACGGTTCTCTAGCCTGGGACTTACACGATCTGCATAGGCTTGAATACTACGACTATGACAAGGAAGACCCCAAGACCCGAGGCTGGAGATCGATTCATGTCTCTGACAACGGAGGGGAGCACCCCTACATGGACAAATGGTGGGTTCCAGGTCTGAATATTGGATACGAGCACAGTTTCATCAATCAATTTGCTGATTTTGTTGCTGGCTACGGATCCCGTAAAAAGAGACCTCTTCGTCCAGATTTCCGTGATGCATTGGAAACCCAATACATTTGCGAAGCAGTTCTTGATTCTGGAAAGTCAGGAAGATGGAAAAAAGTGGGTAAAATCAAAGCCTAATTCTTTTTTTGTATAGATATTTCAAAAAAGGAGCCGAAATTTCGGCTCCTTTTTTTTGTCTAAACTTGCATGGTTTTAGCTTGCCGAATCCCTGCCTGAAAGAAAGATTCATAAAATGAAAAATTACATCTTTATTTTTAGTCTTCTATCATTATTACACTCTTTTCTGCTGGCAGGTGATTGGCCTGGTTGGCGGGGAGAAAACCGGGATGACCTATCTGCAGAAAAAGGACTACTTAAAAGTTGGCCCAGCGAAGGTCCAAGAAAATTATGGATGACAGATGATGCAGGTCTTGGCTACGCAGGCTTCTCCATTTCGAACGGGGCTCTTTACACCATGGGAGCATTTGGTGGAACCGAAAAACTGATTGCTTACCGAGCAATGTCCAAAGCATCGAATAATAAGAAAGTCTGGGAACTCGAAGTGGGGCAACTTCTGACAAATGGATGGGGGGACGGTCCACGCACCACGCCCACCGTTGCAGGTGGTAAAGTCTACGCCTTGGGTGGAAAAGGAAATTTAGTTTGTGCAGATGCAAGAAGCGGGAAATTGATTTGGAATATCCACATGGTCGATGACTTGGAGGGTAAAGTACCGGGTTGGGGCTACACTGAATCAGTCCTTGTGGACCAGGGGCGTGTTATTTGCACTCCGGGTGGCAAGGGAGGTGCCTTGACTGCGTTGGATGCAAATACGGGTAAAATTCTCTGGCGTTCCAAAGAATTTACTGATTCTGCCCAATATTCATCCCCCATCGTCATTTCTCATGACGGGAAACGTCAATATGTACAACTCGTTATGAAAAAACTAGTTGGGGTGGATGCGAAATCCGGTGGTCTCCTCTGGTCTTCTGACTGGCCAGGGAAAGTGGCAGTAATTCCCACACCGGTTTATGCAGATGGACATGTCTATGTTTCATCGGGATATGGCATTGGTTGTAAACTGGTCAAACTGACATCTAGAGGTGCCGAAGATGTCTATGATAATAAGATCATGAAAAACCACCATGGGGGCGTAATCAAATTTGGAGACCATTTGTATGGATATTCAGATGGGTACGGATGGGTATGTCAGGATTTTAAAAGTGGAGATTTGATGTGGAATGAGAAAAAAGCACTTGGAAAAGGAGCGATTGCTTATGCAGATGGACATTTCTACTGTTTGGGAGAAGGGGACGGACGTGTTGTCTTGATTGAAGCTTCACCCAAAGGATGGAAACCCAAGGGTGAATTTACTATTACGCCTCAAACCAAACAGAGGAATCCCAAAGGGAAAGTTTGGACACACCCGGTCATTTCAAATGGTAAAATGTATCTCCGTGATCAGGAGCTTTTATTTTGTTATGACATAAGCGGTTGAGGCCGAATTACTTAATTACTCTAATCCAAGGACTTTTTTGCCTTCTTCAGAAATCATGCGTGGGTTCCACGCGGGTTCCCAAACGATATCCACTTGAGCGGAGTCCACACTGGCAAGTTTTTCGATCCGAGTCTTCGCATCCTCAGCTATCACTGGACCCATTCCACAGCCTTGGGCGGTAAGAGTCATTTGTACAAAAACCTTTTTGACCGAATCTTGATCTTCGATTCTCAGGTCGTAAATTAATCCGAGATCCACAATGTTTACAGGAATTTCCGGATCGTAACATCCCCGTAATGCCTCCCAAACCTGCTCTTCATTAAATGGTCCATCTGGTTTTTGGGGCTCTTCTGAATTTAATACTTCATTCTTAATTTCATCACCGAGAGCGGAGAGTTGATCCTCCCCTACCCTGTACATTCCATTGGCATCACGAAGGGTGATTGAATTCCCAAGTGATTGGGCGATCGTGTAAGTGGCTCCCTCGGCGAGAGTAACTTGATCTCCCGCGGGAATAATGGTGGCTAGGCAGTTTGACTGCAGAATAATATCTTTGTTCATAAATTAATTCCCCAAGGCTTGAAACCAAGCTGTGAACGGTACCATGGAAGGATTCCGTATAAACCGAAAGGATCAGTAAGTAAATTCCGAAAAGCTTGAGCCTCTGTAAGTCTATTCACCAGAGGATTCTGAATCTTTGAGGGAAATGGCTTAGGGGGAGCAGACCGAATATCGAGAAGTTCTGCGAGTGCATCTGCAGGTGTTTCAATTTTTGGAAATTCTTCAATTTTATAGTCTCTACCTAAATTGGCCAAATGGACGGCTTCTTCTAAAGCTTGGGAAAGTCCTCCTAATTCATCAACCAGTCCGAGCTCATAGGCATCCCGTCCCAACCAAACTCTGCCTTCTGCGAGTTCTTCCACTTTGACTTTTTCGAGATTCCGACTGCCACTTACCAGATTGAGAAAGCGATCATAAGTTTGATCAACATACTCCTGAATGACCCCAATTTCTTCCTCACTTTTAGGCCTCGACAAAGAAAATATATCGGAAGAGCGATTCGTTTTAACCGTGTCCCAATTTAGACCATAATCTGCTCCCAGTGATTCTATATTTGGAAGTATGCCAAAAACACCAATAGAACCCGTAATCGTTTGCGGACCGGCAAAAATTTTATCACTCGCAGTGGCAATCCAATAGCCCCCGGACGCCGCAACGGGTCCCATGGAAACCACAACTGGAAGACCGGCGTCTCTTGCACGCTCAAGTTCAAAAAGAATAGCTTCAGACCCTGAAACACTTCCACCAGGAGAATTTATCCGTAAAACTATCGCCTTATACTCATCGGTATTCTTACGGATTCCACGAATTCTACGTGAAATCTCATCACCTCCCACGGATTGTCCGTCATCACCCCACCCGTCTGTAATTGCCCCTTCAACATAAACGAGGGCAATCTTTTGATCTTCCCCATCGTCATCGAGTGGACTAGGTCGTAGCCTTTCTACATAATCACCAAATTCAACCTGAGCGAAAGTATTACCTTCCTCATCTTTAGATCCTAATTCAATCAAACGCTCAATGACTCCTCCAAAATCATCCACGCGATCCACAAGTCCTTGGGTAGCCGCATCATTTGGCTTCCATAAAAACTTTCTTGCAAAAGTGCTATTTAAATCCGGCCAACTTATTGATCTAGCATCCCCAACAGTCTTCAAATAATGCACCCATCTTTGGTCGAGAAGATCCTGGATTTGGGCACGATTATCTGAGCTAAATCGATTATTTGTAAATGGTTCAACTGCTCCTTTATATCTCCCCGTCCTAACAATTTGAATACCCACCCCATATTTTTTAAAAGCATCCCCAAAGAAAAGCTGCTCGCTCGCCAACCCCTGTAAGAGCATTGTGCCTGCAGGGTCCATGATTAACTCGTCACATTGAGCATAGACTAGGTAGTCAAGTTGCTGAGGACTGTGTACATACCCCACAATTTTTTTCCCACTTTGCTTGAAGCTCTGCAGTGCACGAATAAATTCTAGGATGGTCTCATAACCACAGCCATATCCGGATGGAGAAAAACCACCAGTAATAAAGATTCCTTTTAAATTCTTGTCTTTGGCCGCAATAGCTAAAGCATCGACAACTTCTCTCAAGTGGTACGAGGGAATAGACCTCTCTTCGGATAAAGCCTCCCGAGCCACATCCTCAAAACTTACCTCAGCGGGTCGGTCAGTTAGATTCATCGTAAGATTCAAAACCAAAAAACTATCCTTCTTGATCCCCTCACGAGTGGGGCTCAGTAACGAGCCGGCAAAGAAGGAAAAAATAAATACCGATAAAATTGCAAAAAGGACCGCCGACACAAATAAAATACCCATTCGCCTAAAGACATCTTTAAAAAAAGCTTTCATCAGGATGTAAAAAACAGACCTTTTGCCTGAAGGTCGAAGAAAATCTTTGCCACAAGTAAAAAACCCTACAAGTTAGGCTCTAATGAGCACAGAACAGTTGGCAGTTGAAAGAAAAGCACTTCGAATCAATCTAGATTCATTAAAGTATGGTACATTTGCTGAGATCGGAGCCGGACAAGAGGTGGCCAGGCACTTTTTTCAAGCCGGAGGTGCAGCCGGGACTGTGGCAAAGACAATGTCAGCTTATGACATGAAATTTAGCGACAAGATTTATGGGGAAGCCGACCGCTATGTTTCGAGAAAACGCTTAGTCCAAATGATGGAGCATGAATTCAGACTCCTTCAAGACAGACTTTCAGGAGATCGCGGGAAAGAAAGTCAATTTTTTGCATTCTCTAATACAGTATCCGCTTTGAATTTCCACAAGACTAACGAGTGCCATGGTTGGATGGGCATCAGATTCCAACTCGAACCCCTTGGCGAAATGCATGATATCATTCTTCATGTAAGAATGCTGGATCGTGAAAACCGTCTCCAACAAGAAGCGATTGGGGTGCTAGGAGTCAATTTAGTCTATGGAGCCTTTCATCACCATGAAAATCCCGATGAATTTATTCAAAGCCTAGCCGATGGAATCAGTACCGATCGTGTTGAACTTGACATGATCGAATTTAACGGTCCTCACTTTGAAAAATTTGATAACCGTATCTTGTGCCTCAAACTAACCCAGGCCGGTCTAACCGATGCTATCATGTTCGATACTGGCGGGCATGTGGTACAATCGTCAGAAGTGCTTTATAAAAAATCCTGTTTAATTGAAAGAGGTAGTTTCCGTCCAGTAACCAAGGTAAATTTGGACATGTTGGAAAATGCAAGAAATCAGTTCATCGAAAGAGATGGCGTGGATGAGGATGAACTAATGGTCTTCATGGAACTCACTCTGGGAAGTTTAGCTAATGAAGGCTCGATTAATTACGAAGATTTTATTTCCAGGATCGAAGTTATTAATGCCTGTGGATACGGTGTTTTGGTTTCCAATTATTTTGAATATTACAAACTGGCCTCATATTTAAGAAGACTGGTCAAAAAACCGATTGGTTTAGTGATGGGGCTCAATAACCTGGCCGACATTTTCAAACAAGAATATTATGCAAATTTAGAGGGTGGTATTCTTGAAGCATTTGGGGTGCTATTCAAAGACAATATCCGTATTTATGCCTATCCAGTAGAAAAAGTTATGTTTGAGCGTTATCGCAAGCAATTTCGAAGGGGAGATAATGTCAGTCTAAAAGAATCCTCATCAGGATTAATTAATGTGGAAAATTTGCTCGTGGCTGATAATTTGCGAAATCTTTACAAATTTATCCGAGAGAATCAATTCCTAGAAACAATTCGCGAATCCAACCGTAATAACATGAAGTTTTTCTCGCGCGATATTTTTGAACAAATTTTGAATCGGCAGGAAGGCTGGCAAGATAACCTGCCCGAGACAGTCGCCCAGATGATCGACTCTAAAAATTTATGGCAAAGACCTGAATCCTGAGACTCAATAATTTAGAAATACATTTTTTGAGTGCGTAGTTGTGTATTTATCCAATCAAAAAAGGGTAATCAAAGTTTGCTTAAATCTTTTACAGCGACCTAGGTTGATTCCAAAATACTTTTTCTATTTCTTACATAAGAACTCCCCCCTAGATTTAAAATTACCCTGGTGGTCGTATGACGCAATCTCGCATATCCAAAAATATCGTTTTACTTCCTCATTTGAGTGGGGAAGTGGCGGCTCTTCTCTTTTTTTATCGAAGATCAGTAAGAAACTAACCACGGTTGAAAATGATATCCAGTGGGCTAAAAAATTGAGGGACAAAATTACTGAAAATGGAATTGTAAATATAAATTTACAGGAGAAAAACATCGACCTATCCAATCCGGCAAATTTTCAAAAGTCAGAATATTTTCATGCATTAAATAAGAAACATGATCTAATCGCGATTGATGGTGAAGATCATTTTGGAGCAGATTCCTCTTGGTCTGCTAGGGTTTATTGCTTCAAGCGTGCGCAGCATTGGATTAAGCATGGAGGCATCATTATAGTAGATGATTCATGGAGATACCCCGAGATTATCGAACTTTCCAATGCAAAATCAGTACTTAGCTTTGAAAGCGTGGGACCTGCGAGGACAGGTGTCACAAGTACAGATATTCATCTTTATTAACTATTAAAATTCAAGGTCGGTAAAAACCATTCGGTGATCCGATCCATGCAGGCACAAATGGAAGTCGCCTATTCGAGAGGAATCTGGAACCAGTCTTTTAAACATAGACGGTGAGGCAAGCAGGTAGTCAAACCGTGAATAACTATCCTGTTTATCCCAATAGTGAGTCCAAAAATGGCCCTGCTTATCTTGACACTGAATCATTTTGGTAAGTGTAGAATTATTCACCTGTAAAAATCTTCGCATGGGGGCCGAATTTTTATGATCGTTAAAATC
>MDTB01105489.1_pt1 | contig 13689 bp, 25 predicted proteins | sample 811161 | NCBI WGS metagenome assembly MDTB01 (sample SAMN05326650, study PRJNA326480) | marine metagenome | isolation source: seawater | place: Mediterranean Sea | collected 2009
GACTTCAGATACCGCATAACCTAGGGCCTTTTTCTCTCTTTTAATTCCTAGTGAAGTTACTATAACTTCATCCAGCTGATTTCCTTGTTCAAGAGAAAAATTAATTTGATCTTGATCACCTACGATTACAGTAAATGTTTCATACCCAACAAAACTTGCTGAAATTGAACTACCATCTTCAACTGTTATTGAATAATTACCATCAAAATCAGTTGTTGTACCATTACTAGTTCCTACCTCTATTATAGTAGCACCTGGGAGTGGAACACCTAGATCATCAGTAACATTTCCAGTGATTGATTTTTGTGCCAAAACTATTTGAATACAAAACAGTAAAGACATTACAAAATATAAACATCTCATAAAACCTAATTTTAATGAGCAAAATATAAAAAATTATTAACAATTAATTTTTTTTTTTCATAAAAGGCTGAATTACAGATTATAAAAGTAATTTTTCAGATATTTTTATGCTTGATCAAGGTAATTAAACATAGCGATTACATCCTCTAAAGATTTCAAATTACTACCATTATTTTTAATGAACGATTTTATTAAAATTGAATAATTTTTTAATCTGGAAAGTATTTTCTTCTTAGATAATTTTAATTGATTTAATTCTCCATTATTGATAGAGAAATAATATTCTATTTTTTCAACAAATCTAGCAGGGAATGATCTTTCCAAAGAAGTTCTTGCAGTTGTAGCCTCCATATAAATCTTATATTTTCTTTGATAAAAAGAAAAGACAACTCCATTAAATAACTCATTAAGATATCCAACTGAGGGAGGATTATTTTCCTCAATAAATCCTAGATAACGATATGTTTCACCTCCAATTATACAGGCAACCTTATTATTTTTAAGCAATATATTTCCAGAACTTTTTGCCAAAGGGTTTGATGACATTTCCATTTCGTCAGTATAAGCATTGTAACGTAGATAAATCTTGTCTTTTATTAATTTACCAAAATATAAGACTTCAGCCAATTTGAAAGACTCATCAAAATATGGAGTCCCTTTTATTTTTTTGTTGATTTTTTTTTTATCTCCTATATGATTTTTAATATTTTCATAGAGGTCATTAATTCTAAAATCTGACTGAAGACCATTATTACTAATCCCCTGTGAAACTAATAAATTAAAGTTAAAAATAAATATTAGTACAATAGCTAAGCAAGACTTCATAATATTTACCAAAACTATCAAAATTTAACTAAATAATATTTGATTCTAAATATTTAGATTTTATAAAAGTCCTTAAAACAATCAAAATCAAACTTAAAAAAATATAAATAATTAGTTAATTCTTTTATTACTATGCTATGTCTAATTTGACTTTGTCTTGCGATTTTATTTTTGCCTAACTAACGTGAATTTTGATTTCAATAATTTTTATTTTAAAAAATGATTAAAATTTACAAATGAAGGCTTGAAAACACGAAAAAAAAAAACTACATTTGCACGCCTTTTAAAATGGGTTATTTATAAATTATTTATGCCAACTATAGCACAACTAGTAAGAAAAGGAAGAGTCAGCATTTCTAAAAAGAGTAAATCAGCTGCATTAGATTCGTGTCCTCAAAGACGTGGAGTTTGTACACGTGTCTATACCACAACTCCAAAAAAACCAAACTCGGCAATGCGAAAAGTTGCACGTGTCAGATTGACGAATGGTAAGGAAGTCAATGCCTATATCCCCGGTGAAGGACATAATTTACAAGAACACTCGATAGTGTTGGTTCGGGGCGGGCGAGTTAAAGATTTGCCTGGAGTACGTTATCATATAGTTCGTGGAGCTTTGGACACTGCTGGTGTTGAGGGACGTTTACAAAGACGTTCAAAATACGGTGCAAAAAAACCTAAGAAATAATAAGGTGAATTTTACTATTAACCCATGAGAAAAAAACAAGCAAAAAAACGTCCTTTATTACCCGATCCAAAGTTTAATGATCAACTCGTAACGAGATTTGTAAACATGCTAATGTGGGATGGAAAAAAATCAACAGCATTTAAAATTTTTTATGATGCTATAAATATTGTAGAAGAAAGAAAACAAGATGAAGAAAAAACTGCTTTAGAGATATGGAAAGATGCCCTTTCAAATGTTATGCCTCATGTTGAAGTACGCAGTCGAAGAGTAGGAGGTGCTACTTTCCAGATTCCAATGCAGATACGCCCTGATAGAAAAGTATCCCTTGCCATGAAGTGGTTAATTAGTTTTTCTAGAAAACGCAATGAAAAATCGATGGCGTTAAAATTGGCTAATGAAGTTATTGCTGCATCTAAGGAAGAGGGAGCTGCTGTTAAGAAACGTCAAGACACTCATAAAATGGCCGAGGCTAATAAAGCATTTTCACATTTTAGATTTTAACATAATAAAATATTTATTTTTAGATGGCTCGAGATTTAAAATACACAAGAAATATTGGAATTGCTGCTCATATTGATGCAGGAAAGACAACTACTACAGAACGAATTTTATTTTATACTGGTGTAAGTCATAAAATAGGTGAAGTTCACGATGGGGCTGCAACCATGGATTGGATGGAGCAAGAACAAGAGAGAGGAATTACAATTACATCTGCTGCAACTACTTGTACATGGAATTTTCCTCAAAATCAAGGAAATCTTACTGAAAATTCAAAACCTTACCATTTTAATATCATAGACACACCAGGTCACGTTGATTTTACGGTGGAAGTAAATCGGTCACTTCGTGTATTAGATGGATTGGTTTTTTTGTTTTCAGCCGTGGATGGTGTAGAGCCACAATCTGAAACTAATTGGAGGTTAGCAGACAACTACAGAGTTCCTCGTATTGGATTTGTAAACAAAATGGACCGCCAAGGAGCAAATTTCTTAAATGTAAGTACCCAGGTCCGCGAAATGTTAAAATCAAATGCTGTCCCAATAGTTCTTAATATAGGAGAAGAAGAGGATTTTAAGGGCATTGTTGATTTGGTTACTAACAAAGCAATTGTATGGCATGATGATAAATACGGATCAACTTTTGACGAAGTACCCATCCCAAAAGATATGTTAGGGGAAGTTGATAAGTATAGAGCGGAGTTAATTGAAGCTGTAGCCGAGTATGATGAGAACTTACTTGAAAAGTTTTTCGAAGACCCTGATTCGATAAGCCCAGATGAAATTCACCAAGCACTTCGTGCAGCCACACAAGACATGAGTATTATTCCTATGATTTGTGGTTCTTCTTTTAAAAATAAAGGAGTTCAGTTTCTTCTAGATGCTGTATGTCGTTATTTGCCTTCCCCAGAAGACAAAGAAGCTATTGTAGGGACGAACCCAAATAATGGAGAAGAGATTGCCAGAAAGCCCTCGGTTAATGATCCATTTTCTGCATTAGCATTTAAAATTGCAACTGATCCCTTTGTCGGTCGTTTAGCTTTTTTCCGTGCATATTCTGGTCGTCTTGATGCTGGCTCATATGTATTGAATAACAGATCTGGAAATAAAGAACGTATTTCAAGAATCTATCAAATGCATTCCAACAAACAAAACGCTATCGAATTTATCGAAGCTGGAGATATAGGAGCAGCTGTTGGTTTCAAGGATATAAAAACAGGAGATACACTCTCAGCTGAAAAAGCACCTATTGTTCTAGAAAGTATGGACTTTCCAGATCCAGTTATTGGTATTGCAGTTGAGCCAAAAACTAAAGTAGACATTGATAAACTTGGGATGGCTTTGGCAAAATTAGCTGAGGAAGACCCTACCTTTCAAGTAAAAACAGACGAAGCATCTGGACAAACTATAATTTCTGGAATGGGAGAATTACACCTAGATATTATTACAGATCGTCTAAAAAGAGAATTTAAAGTTGAAATTAACCAAGGTAAACCTCAAGTAGAATACAAAGAAGCTCTAACAGCACAAGCCAAACATCGAGAAGTTTATAAAAAACAAACTGGAGGTCGAGGAAAATTTGCTGATATTGTATTTACCATTGAACCTGGTGAAGAGGGAAAACCTGGTCTAGAATTTATTAATGAGATTAAAGGTGGTAATGTGCCTAAAGAATATATTCCATCTGTAGAAAAAGGATTTAAAGAAGCAATGAATAATGGTCCTCTCGCAGGGTTTGAATTAGATTCGATGAAGATCACTTTACATGACGGTTCCTTTCACCCAGTGGATTCTGATTCATTATCATTTGAACTTGCAGCAAAGTTAGGTTTTAAAGAATCAGCAAAATCTTCTCGCCCAGTAATAATGGAACCAATTATGAAATTAGAAGCATTAACTCCGGAAGAAAACATGGGAGATATAGTTGGAGATTTAAATCGACGTCGAGGTCAAGTAAATTCAATGGATGACCGAGCTGGATCAAAAGTTGTTAAAGCTGAAGTCCCACTGTCTGAAATGTTTGGATATGTAACATCACTTAGAACACTTTCCTCAGGACGTGCAACCTCCACAATGGAATTTTCGCATTATGCTGAAACACCATCTAATATATCAGAGGGAGTTATATCAGAAGTAAATGGAAACAAATCATAAAGAGAAATCTCATGAGTCAAAAAATTAGAATCAAATTAAAATCATACGATTATAACCTTGTAGATAAATCAGCTGATAAAATTGTAAAAACAGTTAAAACTACTGGGGCAGTTGTCACGGGTCCTATTCCATTACCAACTCATAAGAAAATCTTTACTGTTTTAAGGTCTCCTCATGTAAATAAAAAGTCCCGGGAACAATTTAAATTATCCTCCTATAAAAGATTGCTAGATATTTACAGTTCATCATCTAAAACAATCGATGCTTTGATGAAATTGGAATTGCCAAGTGGGGTTGAAGTAGAAATAAAAGTTTGAGTTAACAAATAGGTATCATAATAATAAATAAATAAAATTATGTCTGGGTTAATAGGGAAAAAAATCGGTATGACTAGTCTTTTTGAAAGCAATGGAAAAAACATCCCTTGTACAGTATTAGAGGTTGGACCATGCATAGTTACCCAAGTTAAAACTAATGATATCGATGGGTATGAAGCGGTTCAACTAGGTTTTGATGACAAGACAGAAAAGCAGGTGTCTAAGTCAGATAAGGGACATTTTTCAAAATCTAATGCATTTCCAAAAAACAAACTTTTTGAATTTAGAAATTTTGAACAAGAACTAAATTTAGGTGATACAATTACAGTAGAGCATTTTCAAGAAGGAGACTTTGTTGATATTTCCGGAACCTCAAAAGGAAAAGGATTTCAAGGAGTAGTAAAACGCCACGGTTTTTCGGGAGTTGGACAATCTACTCATGGACAACACAATAGACTTCGCGCGCCTGGTTCTATTGGAGCAGCATCATATCCAGCACGTGTATTTAAGGGAATGCGTATGGCCGGACAAATGGGAAATAGTAAAGTTAAAGTACTAAATCTTAGAGTTATAAAAGTAGTGCCTGAAAAAAATCTTCTCTTAGTAAGAGGATGTGTTCCAGGACATAAAAATGCATACGTAATAGTTCAGAAATAATGGAATTAAAAGTACTCAACATCAAAGGGAAAGAGACCGGTAGAAAGGTTAAACTTAATGCCGCCGTTTTCGGAATAAGCCCCAACGACCATGCAATCTATTTAGATGTTAAATCTCACCTGGCAAATACACGTCAAGGGACTCACAAGTCCAAAGAGCGTTCAGATATTAAGGGTAGTACTCGTAAGATTAAAAAACAAAAAGGCACTGGAACCTCTCGGGCGGGGAATATCAAAAATCCTATTTTTAGAGGTGGGGGTCGAGTTTTTGGTCCTTCGCCTAGAGACTACAGCCAAAAAATTAATAAGAAGGTAAAACGTTTGGCTCGTAAATCTGCCTTAAGCATAAAGGCCAAACAAAAATCTATCATTGTTTTAGAAGATTTTAAACTAGATAAGCCTCAAACAAAAGTTTTTATAAGAATTCTTGAATCCCTTGGTCTTGCAGAGAAAAAAAGCTTATTAGTCTTGGCTGAATCGAATAAAAATGTATATTTGTCCTCTCGTAATTTAAAAAATTCTAAAGTTGTAATCAACTCAGAATTAAATACTTATGGAATATCAAATGCTAATAATTTAATTATTTCTGAAGCTGCGATCGCAGGAATCGAATCACTTTTGAATCGTTAATTATGAAAATATTAATAAAACCAATTATTACAGAAAAGGCAACTTTAGGGAGTGAACTCCATAACAAATTTTCTTTTTTGGTAGATCCTAGGGCAAATAAAATCGAAATTAAAAAGGCAGTAGAAACTATTTATAATGTTAAGGTTGATAAAGTTAGTACACTTAATTATGGCCCTGAGCGAAAAATTCGTTACACCAAAACCGGTATTCAAAAAGGTAAAACCAATGCTAGAAAAAAAGCTATAGTACAACTATCAGAAGGAAGTTCAATAGATTTTTATAGTAATTTATAATAACGTCAAATGTCAGTAAGAAAACTTAAACCGATAACTCCTGCCCAACGATTCACAATAGTCAATGGATTTGATGCTTTAACTACTGATAAGCCTGAAAAAAGTCTATTAGAACCAAAGAAAAGAACAGGAGGAAGAAACAATAAAGGTAAAATGACTACACGACATATAGGTGGAGGTCATAAAAAAAGATATCGTGTTATAGATTTCAAAAGAAATAAGTTTGATATTCCTGCAGAGGTAAAAACCATTGAATATGATCCCAATCGAACAGCATTTATTGCTTTGCTAGAATATAAGGATGGTGAAAAAAAATATATTATTGCACCTAATGGACTTTTAGTAGGTCAGACTATTAGTAATGGGAAAAATGCAATTCCAGAAATTGGAAATGCACTTTATTTATCAGATATACCACTAGGTACAGTAATATCTTGTATTGAATTAGCTCCCGGTCGGGGAGCATCAATTGCAAGAAGTGCAGGAGCTTTTGCGCAACTTATGGCTCGAGAAGGAAAATTTGCAACTATAAAACTTCCATCAGGTGAGACACGGTTAGTATTAGTAACATGTATGGCAGTAATAGGAGCAGTTTCTAACTCTGATCATCAGTTATTAGTTTCTGGAAAAGCTGGTCGTTCCAGATGGCTAGGTAGACGACCTCGAACTCGACCCGTAGCTATGAATCCTGTAGATCATCCAATGGGTGGAGGTGAAGGCCGTGCTTCTGGAGGACATCCAAGATCACGCAATGGTATTCCTGCGAAAGGTTTTAGAACACGATCAAAAACGAAATCAAGTAACAAGTTCATTGTTGAACGAAGAAAAAAATAAGATAGTATGGCTCGTTCATTAAAAAAAGGACCTTATGTTCATCACAGTTTAGAAAAAAAAGTGTTGGAAAATATAGAATCAAATAAAAAAACTGTGATTAAAACATGGTCTCGTGCTTCTTTAATAACTCCTGACTTTGTAGGCCAAACTTTTGGTGTTCATAATGGGAAAACTTTTGTTCCAGTATATATAACTGAAAATATGGTAGGTCATAAACTGGGTGAATTTTCATCAACACGAAATTATAGAGGTCATTCAGGTAACAAAAACAAAGGCAATAAATAAAAAGCTTTATGGGAAATCGTAAAAGACAATCCGCTCAGGTATTTAAAGAAGCAAATAAAATTCTTGCTTTTGCAAAACTTAATAACTGTCCAACATCGCCTCGTAAAATGCGGTTAGTTGCTGATCAGTTAAGGGGAGAATCTATTGACAAGGCCCTAGCTATATTAAAATTTAGTTCAAAGGAAGCCTCTCGACGTTTAGAAAAATTACTATTATCAGCAATTTCAAATTGGCAATCAAAAAATGAATCTGAAGATATAGAAAAAGCAAATCTTTTCGTTTCTGAAATTAAAGTTGATGGAGGCAGCATGTTAAAAAGATTACGACCAGCTCCTCAAGGAAGAGCTCATAGAATTCGAAAACGTTCCAATCATGTGACTGTGGTTTTGGGATCTAATAATATTGAAGCATAATATGGGACAAAAAACAAATCCGATTGGAAATCGTTTAGGAATCATCAGAGGATGGGATTCAAATTGGTATGGTGGAAGAAACTATGGTGATAAAATCGCTGAAGATGATAAAATTAGAAAATACATTCATGCTCGCCTCTCTAAGGCTAGTGTTTCTAATGTTATAATAGAGCGAACACTTAAAATAATTACTATCACGATTACAACAGCTCGTCCAGGTATAATTATTGGAAAGGCAGGACAAGAAGTAGATAAGCTTAAAGAGGAGCTTCGAAAGATTACAGAAAAAGAAGTTCAAATTAACATTTTTGAAATTAAACGTCCTGAGCTAGATGCCCAACTAGTAGGTTCAAGTGTTGCTCGCCAAATTGAAAGTAGAATTTCTTATCGTCGTGCTATCAAAATGGCTATTGCTGCGGCAATCCGAATGAATGCTGAAGGTATTAAAATTCAAATATCAGGCCGTTTAAATGGAGCTGAAATGGCTCGTTCTGAATCTTACAAAGAAGGACGTATTCCTTTGTCTACTTTTCGAGCAGATATTGATTATGCATTGGTTGAAGCTCACACAACATATGGTAGACTTGGAATTAAGGTTTGGATTATGAAAGGAGAAGTTTATGGAAAACGAGAACTTTCACCATTAGTAGGAATGTCAAAAAAGTCATCACAAAACTCCTCTAATTCTTCTGGACGAAGTGGACGTCAGCGCCGTCGTAATTAATAATTATATAAGCCATGTTGCAACCTAAAAAGACAAAATATCGAAAATCACAAAAAGGACGTATGAAAGGCCTTTCCGGAAGGGGTAATCAACTTTCAAATGGTATGTTTGGTATAAAAGCTTTAGACTCTGTATTTATAACTTCTCGTCAAATTGAAGCAGCTCGTATTGCAGCGACCCGTTATATGAAGAGAGAAGGACAACTTTGGATTAAAATTTTCCCAGACAAACCCATTACTAAAAAACCCCTAGAGGTACGTATGGGGAAGGGTAAAGGTGCACCAGAATATTTTGTGGCTGTCACTAAGGCTGGACGTATAATGTTTGAGATAGCAGGTGTTCCATATGATGTAGCTAGAGAAGCACTACGTTTAGCAGCTCAGAAACTTCCTGTCAAAACTAAGTTTGTGGTAGCACGAGATTTCGAAGCTTAATAAAATTATCATGAAACAAACAGAAATTAAAAAACTTTCAAAGGAAGATCTTCAAGACAAATTAACAGAATACAAGAATCAATTAGAAGAATTGAAAATGACACATGCAATTTCACCTCTTGAAAATCCATTACAGATTAAAACTGCACGTAGAGTTGTTGCTAGAATTAAAACAGCCCTAAGTAACGAATAAGAAAAGCTCATGGAAACAAGAAATATTAGAAAAGAACGAATCGGTGTAGTAACCAGTAATAAAATGGAAAAATCTATTGTTGTTTCTGAAGTTAAACGTGTTAAACACCCTATGTATGGAAAATTCGTTTTGAAAACAAAAAAATATATAGCTCATGATGATAAAAATGAGTGTAATATAGGAGACACAGTAAAAATTATGGAAACAAGACCTGTAAGCAAATCTAAATGTTGGAGAATGGTCGAAATAATTGAAAGGGCAAAATAAGATGGTACAACAAGAATCTAGACTTAAAGTAGCTGATAATACTGGCGCAAAAGAAGTGCTAACTATTCGTGTATTAGGTGGTACAAGAAGGCGTTATGCTTCTATTGGCGATAAAATTGTTGTATCAGTTAAGGAAGCATCTCCCTCGGGAACTGTTAAGAAAGGACAAGTATCCACTGCTGTAGTAGTAAGAACAACAAAAGAAGTTCGTCGCCAAGATGGATCTTATATTCGTTTTGATGAAAACGCTTGTGTTCTTCTTAATCCAACTGGAGAAATGATCGGAACTCGGGTTTTTGGGCCAGTAGCACGAGAGCTTCGTGATAAACAATTTATGAAAATCGTATCATTAGCCCCTGAGGTTCTTTAATAAAATAGAATATGGCAAGAAAAATTAAAATTAAAAAAGGAGATACCGTGCGTGTCATTGCTGGTTCACACAAAGGAGCTGAAGGGTCTGTAGTGAGTATTTTAAAAGAAAACAATAAAGCCATTGTGGAAGGTTTAAATTTAGTTAAAAAACATAATAAACCAAGTGCACAAAACCCTCAAGGTGGAATTACAGAAAAAGAAGCACCTATTGATATTTCTAATTTATCTATTTTAACCCCAGATGGAAAAAAGACACGCGTAGGTTACAGAATTGAAGATGGAAAAAAAGTACGTTTTGCTAAAAAAACAGATGAAGTTATTTAATTATGAGTTATACCCCCAGATTAAAACAAGAGTACAACGATAGAATCGTTAACAGCTTAAAAGAAACATTCAGTTACAAAAGTGTTATGGAAGTTCCTAAGCTAAATAAAATCATACTCAGTAGGGGTGTAGGAGCTGCCGTATCTGATAAAAAATTGATTGATTATGCAGTAGATGAACTAACTGCAATTACCGGTCAAAAGGCAGTTCCAACAATTTCGAAAAAAGATGTAGCATCATTCAAGCTTCGAAAGGGAATGCCTATAGGTGCTAAGGTTACTTTACGTGGAGAGCGAATGTTTGAATTTTTAGATCGTTTAGTTACTACTGCGCTTCCAAGAGTCCGTGACTTTCAGGGCGTAAAATCAAGTGGATTTGATGGGCGAGGAAATTATACATTAGGTGTAACAGAACAAATAATATTTCCTGAGATTGATATTGATAAAGTGAATAGAATTAACGGAATGGACATAACTTTTGTTACTTCAGCTCATACTGATCAAGAGGCAAAATCATTACTAACCGAATTGGGTATACCCTTTAAAAAGAATTAATATGGCTAAAGAATCTATGAAGGCACGCGAAGTTAAAAGAGCTAAAACTGTTGCAAAATACGCCGAAAAACGTAAAGCTCTTAAAGAAGCTGGGGATTATGAAGCGCTCCAAAAGCTTCCTAAAAATGCATCACCAATTAGAATGCATAATCGTTGCAAACTCACTGGTCGTCCAAAAGGTTATATGCGTCAGTTTGGAATCTCTCGTGTAACTTTTCGTGAAATGGCCAATAAAGGTTTGATTCCCGGGGTAACTAAAGCAAGTTGGTAACAAATTTATATTAGAAACTATGTTTACAGATCCTATAGCAGATTATTTAACACGAATTAGAAACGCAAATCGCGCTGGTCATCGAATTGTTGATATCCCAGCATCAAATATTAAAAGAGAAATTACCAAGATTTTATACGATCAAGGCTATATATTGAGTTATAAGTTTGAGAATACAGAAAACAATCAAGGAAATATTAAAATTGCACTCAAATATGATAAACTCACTAAAGAGCCTGTTATAAAAAAATTACAACGCATTAGTACACCAGGTTTGAGAAAGTATTCGGCATCAGATAGTCTTCCAAGAATTTTAAATGGCTTGGGGGTATCAATAGTCTCTACTTCACAGGGTGTAATGACAGGCAAACAAGCTGCTAAACAAAATGTTGGTGGGGAATTAATTTGTTACGTCTATTAAAAAAACATAAGTTATGTCAAGAATAGGAAATAATCCGATAACCCTTCCCGAAGGAGTCACTGTAGAAATTCAACCTTCAAAAGTTATTGTAAAAGGTAAACTGGGGGAACTAACACAAGAATTTAGTGATGTATCGGTTAAAAATATTGATAATATTATTACAATATCTCGCCTTTCTGAAAGCAAAAAAGCTAAGTCTATGCACGGTTTATATAGGGCTCTGATTGCTAATATGGTTCAAGGAGTTAGTCAGGGTTTTACAAGAGAATTGGAGCTTGTAGGGGTAGGTTATAGAGCAAGTAATCAAGGTCAAAAGCTAGATCTTGCACTAGGTTTTTCTCACAACATTCTATTTGATATTGCTCCTGAAGTAAAAATTGAGACTGTTTCTGAAAAGGGAAAAAACCCCATTATTAAACTTACCTCGCATGATAAGCAACTAGTAGGATACGTTGCATCTAAGATTCGTTCTTTCAGAAAACCAGAGCCATACAAAGGAAAAGGTGTAAAGTTTGTAGGTGAATACATACGAAGAAAAGCAGGTAAATCAGCATAATTTAAAATCATGGGATTAACAAAATTAGATCGTAGAAAAAGGATTCGACAAAGAATTCGAAAAATTATAAGTGGTACTCCAAGCTTTCCTCGTTTGTCAGTGTACCGAAGTAACAAAGAAATCTATGCACAGATTATAGATGACCAAAATGGAAAAACTATTATAGCAGCATCCTCTCGGGAGAAAGAAATTATTGACATGAAGTTAGCAGGTAAGATTAATATTGCATCTTCAGTTGGAAAAAGAATAGGTGAATTAGCCTCTAAAGCAGGCCTTTCGCAGGTCAAATTTGATCGAGGAGGATATTTATATCATGGTAGAGTCAAAGCACTCGCCGAAGGAGCTCGAGAGGGTGGATTAAAATTTTAATTAGAATATGTATCAAGATTATAAAAATGTAGAATTAGTAAAGCCTGCCGGTTTAGACTTAAAAGATAGATTAGTTGGTGTCCAACGAGTAACAAAAGTTACGAAAGGAGGACGTGCATTTGGTTTTTCTGCAATAGTTGTAGTGGGTGATGAAAATGGTGTTGTAGGTCAAGGTCTAGGGAAATCAAAGGAAGTTTCAGAAGCTATAGCAAAAGCTGTTGAAGATGCAAAGAAAAATTTGATTCGAATCCCTATTGATAAGGGAACATTACCTCATGAACAAAAAGGTAAATTTGGTGGAGCTCGTGTATTTTTAAAACCTGCTTCCGAAGGTACTGGAGTAATAGCTGGAGGAGCAGTACGCGCGGTTTTAGACGCTGTTGGTGTTCATAATGTCTTATCTAAGTCTCAAGGTTCATCTAACCCTCATAACGTTGTCAAAGCAACTTTTGATGCATTATTACAATTAAGAAACCCACAACGTATTGCAGAGCAAAGGGGTATTTCTATCGATAAAGTTTTTAATGGATAAACATATATAAGATGGAAAAAATAAAAATAAAACAAATTAAAAGTAGTATCAAACGTTTGCAGACCCAAAAAAGAACTTTGAAGTCTTTAGGACTTAGAGGTATTGGAAAAGAAGTATCGCATGAAGCGACTCCAAGTATATTAGGAATGATAGAAAAAGTAAAACATTTAGTATTGGTTACTAAATTATAATTAATTCGTTATGAGTTTAGAAAATCTAAGTCCTGCAAAGGGATCAATTAAAAAAGCTGGAAAACGTCTAGGTAGGGGTCAAGCTTCTGGGAAAGGTGGTACTGCATCACGTGGTCACAAAGGAGCAAAATCCCGTTCAGGTTACTCCAAAAAAATAGGATTTGAGGGTGGACAAATGCCTTTACAAAGACGAGTTCCTAAATTTGGATTTAAAAATATAAATAGAAAAGATTATCGGGAGATAAACTTGGATACAATTCAAGAGCTGGTGTCGGATAAAAAAATTAAAAAAGAATTAAAAATTGAGCAATTAATTGAATTGCGATTAGCACACAAAGATGATTTAATTAAAATTTTAGGGCGAGGAAAAATAGATAGTTCAATTAAAATTTTCGCCCATAAATTCTCATTATCTGCTAAAACAGCAATTGAAAAAGCAGGAGGAGAAGCCGTAAATGTTTAATTTACCATAAATGAAAAAAGTTTTAGAAACCCTTTATAACATTTATAAAATCGAAGAACTACGCGA
>MDTB01181102.1_pt1 | contig 13689 bp, 11 predicted proteins | sample 811161 | NCBI WGS metagenome assembly MDTB01 (sample SAMN05326650, study PRJNA326480) | marine metagenome | isolation source: seawater | place: Mediterranean Sea | collected 2009
GAGGTTTTTAGAAAAATTGTTCTTACTTTGCTCCTAATCATTGGCCTAAGTTCGCTTCTATTTTAAATTAAACGATAATTGCAATTACAAAGAAATATACTATTCTTAATCAATGAATTACTTAAAAACATCCATACTTTTATCTGCCTTAACCTCAATTATTCTTTTCGCCGGTTTTCTATTAGGTGGTGAAGGCGGCATAATTATAGCTATAATAATTGCTATTTTTACAAATTTTTTTGCATATTGGAACTCGGATAAAATACTACTCAAAATGTACGGTGCATACGAGATAAGTATGCACACTGAACCAATCTACTACAATACGGTTAGAAATCTAGCGAGAAATAGTGGCCTTCCAATGCCTAAAGTATACATTTTAGAAAACGACCAACCCAATGCTTTTGCCACAGGGCGCAATCCTGAAAACGGTGCCGTAGCAGCCACAACCGGTTTATTAAGCACCCTGAACAAGAATGAAGTGGCCGGCGTGATGGCCCATGAACTAGCTCATATTAAAAACAGAGACACATTGATTATGACGATAACAGCAACTTTAGCTGGCGCCCTAACAATGCTTGCAACTTTCGCAATGTTTTTTGGTGGTCGGTCAAGAAATGGTTTTTTGGGGTCTATGGGCAGTATCCTTATTATAATAATAGCACCAATAGCCGCGAGTTTAGTGCAGATGGCAATCTCTAGGACTAGAGAGTATGAGGCAGACAAAATAGGAGCGGAAATTTGTGGTAACCCGGAGTGGCTTGCATCTGCTTTAGAGAAGCTTGATTCAACTTCGCAATATATAGAAAATAAAGATGCAGAAAATAATCCCGCGTCCGCACATCTGTTTATAGTCAACCCAATACATAAAAAATCAATCGATAACTTATTTTCCACTCACCCCAAGGTCACGAATCGAGTTAAAATCTTACGGGATATGGTCGACACCTCACATAATCAAAAAACCGGGCCTTGGGGTTAAAAATGACAGGGAATAAATCTGGATTATTAGTGCGAAGAATAGCTTTAAATGTCATTAATTCTACTTTGAAGTCTAAAATATCTGCAGATGAACTTTTTAACAATCATAAAATGCTGAATAAAATTGATCAACGAGACAGAAATTTTTCATATAATTTGATTATGACAACACTCCGCCACTTGGGTCAAATTGATGATATGATGAAACGATGTTTAAATACAGAGTTACCGAAGAAAGCTTATCTCGCTCGCGATATACTTCGACTAGGAATATGTCAATTAGTGTTTCTAAAAACGCCCCCACATGCGGCGGTCAATACAAGTCTGGTTATGGCTGAAATTGAAAATCAAGGGACATATAAAAAACTATTGAATGCTCTTTTACGGCGTATCGACCGTGAAAAGGCATCTATTATTAAAGAGCAAGATGCAGCCAAATTAAATACACCAGACTGGTTATGGAATTCTTGGGTAAACGAATATGGAGAAATTGTCACTCGAAAAATTGCTTTGGCTCACATGAAAGTGCCCACGATAGATATAAGTGTAAAATCAAATATAACCGAATGGGCAAAAAAATTAGAGGGTGCGGTGCTACCAACCGGCAGTATAAGACTAAGATCTTCATCAAATATTACCGGGATAGATGGGTTTAATCAGGGTGAATGGTGGGTTCAGGATGCAGCTGCGCGCCTACCCTCTACACTTTTTACAAATGATCTTAAAGGTAAATTAATAGCAGATATTTGTGCTGCACCAGGTGGTAAAACCGCACAATTAATTAGTTCTGGAGCTAACGTCGTTGCTGTTGATAGGTCAAAAGCGCGCTTAAAAATTCTTAGTGAAAATCTATCACGACTATCATATGAAGCGAAAATAATTTGCACTGATGCTACGAAATGGAAACCAGATAATTTATTTGATGGCGTTTTAGTGGATGCACCGTGCAGCTCCACGGGCACAATTCGAAGGCATCCAGATGTGAAGTATCTGAAAAGATCTGAGGATGTTTCTAAAGCACATGAGGCGCAACTTCGTCTGTTAAGCAGCGCTGCAGAAATTACAAAAATAGAAGGCCAGATAATTTATTCAACCTGCTCTCTACAAGCTGAAGAAGGCCCAGATATTGTTGATGTTTTTTTAAGAAAATTTCCTAACTGGCGTCGAGATATAATAAAAACTGAAACTTTTAAAAATAATCGTGAGTTTATTACAAAAAATGGTGATTTGAGAACCCTGCCACATTATTTATCAGATTTAAAAGATTTAAATGGTCAAAAAATAACAAGTGGTATGGACGGTTTTTTTGCGGCACGTTTAGTTCGATTAAATTAAAATGATAAAATTTACGAATTTATAAACTAAAAATTACGGAAAATTACAATAAATGATTTTATATTAGCTCTGAACGGAGCATAATAGAAATATGAAAAATTCCGATGATAAAAATTCTAGTGGGATGTTACAAAAATTAACAAAAAGAATTTCTTTGTCTCAATTTAACCCTTTATCAGCTTTGAATCAAAAACCAAAATTTCTTTTTGGAACACCACCTGAGATAATTAAGGGAAATATCGAGATTGGGTATTCTATTTTATCAGGTAATTTTATATTAAACGGTCAAAAACAAACGTTTAGTAATTTTTCTGATTTAAACGATTTTGATAATGAATACTGGCTCTCGCATATTTATAATTTTAACTGGCTAAAAGACTTAAGAGTGGTTTCTAATGTTCCTGCGAGAGATTTGGCACGAGAGTATATTGAAAATTGGATAAGCTTAGAGAACAAAACATCAAAAGTTTCTTGGCGAGCAGATATTCTTGGTGACCGTCTAACAAATTGGTTGACGCATTTTGGTTTCTATTCAAACAACGCACCTCAAACTTTTTTTGATCAATTCTTTTTATCAATTTCACGGCAAGCAAAACATCTTAATCGAAAAGCCATGAGATCGGCAGAGGGATCACCAAGAATTACTGCTTTAAAAGGGCTTATTTATTGCGGGGTCGCATTGCCCGGATTTGATAAATACCTTAACAAGGGGCAACAATATCTTGAGACTGAACTAGATCATCAAATCTTTCCAGATGGCGGACACTATTCTCGTAACCCTAAAATACATACTGATGTTTTATTCAATATAATTTCTATCCGCGAAACATTGATTACAGCTCATATTGAGGTGCCCGATTGGCTCTCTGATAAGATTGACAGAATGCTGGCGATGTTAAAAACCTTTAGGCATTCAGATGGAGGTTTATCATATTTTAATGGCTCTACCTTTGGGAATAATGAAATAATTAATAGCTTATTATTGAAATCTACAAGTAAAGTTCGAGCTGTTTCTAGTGCGCCCCATACTGGCTTTCATAAGCTATCAGCAAACAAGACTTCTATTCTGATGGATACGGGTGCACCCCCAAAAGAGTCCGCAAATAAATGGGGGCATGCCGGATCGTTATCTTTTGAAATGACCTCCGGAAAAGACCGAATTATTGTAAATTGTGGGTCTGCAGAAAATTTAACTAAAGCCTGGAAGCATGCTTTGAGATCAACAGCAGCTCACTCTACTATTGTTGTTGATGATTCAAACTCCACTAAAATTAATTTGGATGGGGGATATCTTCAAAGCACTGGGCAGGTAACATCTAGCCGCAGAGAAATCGACGGAAGCTCTATTATTGAGGCTAGTTATGATGGATATTTATCGTCTTTTGACCTTATTCACCGCAGATTATTGATGCTAGCACCAGATGGTGAAGAAATTCAGGGAGAAGATAATATAATTGGTTCTGGCAATAAGCGCTATACAATGAGATTCCATTTACACCCGAATATACAAGCCACAATATTACCGAGCAAGAATTCAGTCCTATTAAAACCGCGAAAGGGTCAAGGCTGGAGATTTGAGTGTTTGGACCGCAAACTGGTGCTTGAGGAAAGTGTTTATTTTACAGAAAATAATATCAGACGAAGAACACTTCAAATAACCATTTTTGGTCAAGTTACTGATGGTGGAGTATGCATAAAATGGAGATTCAGTAAAATATAATTAATTAACAAAAGTGTCAAAAAAGTATTGCGTTTGCAATATATATAGAAAAGATTAATTTCAAAAAATTCTAAAACTTATGGTGATACCAAAAGATGGCATCGAATGCAGATATATTAAAAACTAAGTTTACAAACCTGTCAGCCAAAATAGGTGTTATCGGACTTGGTTATGTCGGTTTACCGTTGCTTCTCGCATACCATTCAAGAGGATTTTGTACTTATGGTTTTGATATAGATGAAAACAAAATATCTCTGCTCAATAATGGTGAGTCATATATTAAACATATCCAAAACCATAATTTAAAGTCTGGAATAAGCGACGGAACCATTATTCCAACTGCAGACTTTTCAAAAATTAATGATGTTGATGCCCTAATGATATGCGTCCCAACCCCGTTAGATATCGAAAAAAACCCCGACCTAAGTTATATAATTTCAACAGCCAACGAAATCAAAAGTTACTTGCGCAGCAGTCAGCTGATTATACTCGAGTCAACCACGTACCCCGGTACAACCAGAGAAATTTTAAAGCCAATTTTGGAAGAGAGCGGCCTTAAGTCTGGTACTGATATTTATATAGCGTTTTCTCCAGAGCGAGAGGATCCCGGCAACGCTAAGTTTACAACAAAAAATATTCCCAAGGTTGTGGGTGGCGATGGCATTGTTGCTCGCGACCTTACATGTAGCTTATATGATAAAATTTGTACAAGAACCGTCCCTGTTTCTTCATTAGAAGTTGCCGAGGGCGTAAAGCTTACGGAAAACATATTCCGTGCTGTAAATATTGCAATGATAAATGAGCTTAAAATTATTTATGACAAAATGGGTATTGATGTATGGGAAGTTATTGATGCTGCCAAAAGCAAGCCGTTTGGTTATATGCCATTCTATCCTGGTCCCGGGCTAGGCGGACATTGCATTCCAATTGACCCTTTTTATCTAAGCTTTAGAGCAAAACAGTTTGGACAAGATACTAAATTTATAAAGCTTGCTGGTGAATTAAATACCCACATGCCTCATTATGTCCTAGATATCCTGAAAAAAGCTATGAGTGAAAAATTAAGTCTTGTACTTTCAAATTCCAAAGTATTAATAGTTGGTGTCGCCTATAAAAAGAATATTGATGATACGCGAGAAAGCCCGGGGTTTGTAATTATGGATTTGCTGGAGAATTTAGGCGTCCGAGTTGACTATTACGACCCACTAATAACCGAAATATCAAACACAAGAGGACACCCTGCTCTGGTGGGACGAAAATCCATAAAATGGTCAAGAAAAAATATTTCTCAATACGATGCTGCTCTTATTTGCACAGATCATGACGTCATAGACTATGAAAAACTTGTTACTTATAGCAAGTTGGTCGTAGATACTAGAAACGCAACAGCGAGTTTTACAGATAGCCAATTTAAAATCGTAAAAGCTTGATAGTTAAGACTATAAAGGTTTAATAAAGTTTTTTAATATGAATAAAGTTTTAAACAAAATAAAAATTATTAAAAAGCAACCTCTACTATGAAAATTTTATTAACCGGTAGTGCCGGTTTCATTGGCTATCACGTCGCGGAAAAGATGCTTGATAATGGCTATAAAATTTTTGGCCTCGATAATTTAAATGACTACTATGACGTTAATTTAAAAAAAGCTCGAATAGCTTCTCTTCAAAAGTCACCAAATTATACAAATTTAATAATGGATATTGGAGATTTCAACCAGCTCAATAAGGTATTTGGAAAATATAAACCAGAAAGAATTATTCATTTGGCGGCACAACCCGGGGTGCGGCATAGTCTAAAAGAGCCAAGGGCGTATATAAACTCAAATATTTATTCTTTCTTGAATATATTAGAAGCCAGTAGAAATTTTAGTATTAAACATTTGGTTTATGCTTCAACTAGCTCAGTCTATGGATCAAATACAAGAATGCCCTTCTCCGAGGATGATCGCACGGATCACCCTACCAGCCTATATGCAGCCTCTAAGAAATCTAATGAGTTAATGGCCCACTCCTATAGTCATTTATTTAACATTCCAGTCACCGGGCTGAGATTCTTTACCGTTTATGGTCCGTGGGGCAGACCAGACATGGCTCCCTTAAAGTTCACAAAGGCTATTCTTGAGGGGCGCCCAATAGATGTTTATAACAACGGTAATATGGAGAGGGATTTTACTTATATTGATGATATCGTAGAGGGAATAGTATTAGCCATTAACAAAATTCCTCAAATTGATCCACTATGGGATAGCAAGAGTCCAAATTCCAGTTCTAGCGGGGTTGCCCCGTACAAGCTTTATAATATTGGTAACAACAAGCCTGTCAAATTAATGGATTTTATTGAAATTTTGGAAACCACACTAAATAAGAAGGCAATTATTAATTTCATGGCGATGCAACCTGGAGATATCAAAAAATCTTGGGCAGACTCAAACAAACTAATTCAGGATATTAAATATACCCCCTCAACATCCATAGAAGAGGGTGTAAAAAAATTAACTGAATGGTACATAAACTATTATAAGGTAGTTACATAAGAATGTGTGGTATTGTTGGCATTCTATCTTTTGATATAAAAAAATGGCCGATAAATATTCCCGACCTAGTTGCAATGCGAGATACTATGATTCACAGAGGTCCAGACGGAAAAGGACTTTGGGTAAATAAAAATAAAACAATAGGTCTCGGGCACCGCAGATTATCTATTGTTGACCTATCAACTTCCGCATCACAACCAATGGTCTATGCTGACGATCAATATGTTATATCGTTTAATGGAGAGATATATAACCATGATGAATTGCGGCAAGAATTAGAGGGTCTCGGGCATACTGAATGGAAGACTAATCATTCAGATACTGAAGTGATTCTGCATGCATACGACGAATGGGGTATTGATTGCATACATAAATTCAAAGGAATGTTTGCAATTGCGCTATGGGATAACATAAATCAGGATTTATGGCTCGTACGAGATCGATTAGGAATAAAACCATTATATTACTCACATAACAACAAGGGAATAACTTTCGGTTCTGAAATAAAATCAATCTTAGCTAATCGTGAACAGTCTCGAGAAGTAGATGAGGAAGCACTTTTTCACTACCTATCTTTCCTTGCAACCCCCGCACCACTTACACTCTTTAAGGGCATTAAAAAGCTTGCTGCAGGAACTTTAGCCAAAATAAATATAAGCGGAGAGATTGAAATAAAGAATTGGTGGGATGTTTGGGATAATACATCACCCATCGACAATCTCGATGAAGATAAAATCTGTGCAGAACTAACATCTAATTTAAATGATGCTGTTAAATACAGGAAAATGGGTGACGTACCGATCGGTGTTTTCCTATCAGGAGGTCTTGATTCAAGTATTAATTTAGCTTTATTTAAAGGGCAAGAAAGTCAAAAAGTAAAAACATTCTCAATTGGTTATGGCGATAAACAAAGTAGTGTGGCCGACGAACTTCCTTTTGCAAGATTAGCCTCTGAGAAGTTTAATAGCGAACATCATGAATATATTATAAGTCAGGAGGATTTGATATCGTTCTTACCTGATATGATAAAATACCAAGATGAACCAATTGGCGACCCCGTTTGTGTTCCAGTATATTTTGTTTCAAAACTTGCAATAAAACATGGTGTTAAAGTTTGTCAGGTTGGAGAAGGCGCAGATGAGTTATTTTGCGGTTATCCCAGCTGGAAAACATTCCTTCAATTAGAAAAGCTTAACTCAATACCTATGCCCAAAGTTTTAAAATATATTGCTGTTCAATTATTGTCTAGTTTAGGGCTGAGAAATAAATTATATACGGAGTTTTTAAGAAGAGCATCTTTAGGCCAGCCAATTTTCTGGGGGGGTGCAGAAGCTTTTACTGAAAATGCTAAATTAGATATTTTATCACCTCGTTTAAGGAAAAAATTCCATGGACGGAGCTCTTGGGAAATAATAAAACCAATTCATGAGAACTTTAAAAGAAATGCGCATGACACATCATTTTTAAATTGGATGTCGTATCTTGATCTAAATCTGAGATTACCAGAATTATTGCTCATGCGAGTCGATAAGATGAGTATGGCAACGAGTTTAGAGGCGAGGGTCCCTTTTTTAGATCATAAATTTGTGGAATATGCGTTAGGCATCTTGCCAAAATTAAAAGTAAAAACAGGTGTTTTAAAGTATATTTTAAAGAGAGCTGTCTCTGGCTTAATACCCAAAGAAATTATTAATAGGAAAAAACAGGGTTTTTCAGTTCCAGTTGACGATTGGATTTTTGATAAACTGGGACAAAAAGCTGAAATTACACTCAGAACCTTTTGTGAGAAAACTGATTTTTTTGATCCAAGGGCAATTAATTCACTCCTGAAATCTGGTTCTGCGCGACAAATCTGGTACTTATTAAATTTTGCTTTGTGGTGGGAAGAATATATTGGAGATAATGTAAACAAAAAAAATAAATAAAATTCTATTGAGGTCTAAAATATATGTCCTTAATGTATCAGCAATCTTGTTAATCACCTCTGTTCAAATTGCATAATTCTTACATTTTGACAGTGCCTTAAAGTATGGTTTTTTCATAAAAATGCAATTTTATAGTACAACAAAAATATTAGTAATTGCCCAAATTTTATTAGGTTTATTGTCGCTTTTTCTGGTCTTATTTTGGATTAGCTCAAAAACCACTAGCGTGAATGATGCTGGCCTAGGGCATAATACCGAAAAACGAATGAACCCTCATAAGCAAGGAAAAGTTTTCTATAGCTCTTTAACAAAAATATTAGAAGCTCATCACGATAGTAATAAGAAGAAGAAATATTACTGGCTTGGTGCATCCCAACTATATGCAATTAATGACTTTAAATATGGTGATAGGGCTGCTCCTTATATAGTATTTGATAATTTAAATAGAATAGGATCTAGATTATATACAATTAGTTATCCCAATGCGTACCCTGCTGAACATTTAATTATTGCCACTCATATTATTGCAAATACAAAAATCGACGGCTTGATTATTGGAGCAGTCTACGATGACATGCGCGAGCGAAGTGTGCGTCACGAAATAGCTAATGCTGTAAAAAATATAAATACCCGCAGAGCATTAAAAAAAACTAAAATCGGGAGAAAACTTGTGGCTGACTCAGATGCCACACTAAGATCTAGAGAATTTGGGAGTGAACATAAAATAACTAACCTGAATTTGATGGAAAGAAGTGAAAATGCAATTATACGTCTCTTAGAAACTAGTTTTAAGGCAGAAACGATCCGCAGTGAAGGCAGAGGCCTTATAACATTGCAAATAATTAGATTGCGGCAATTCATTGAAGGTTTAAGAGCTCGCTATACTTGCGATATTTCTAACTATAGGTATCCCATTCCCTATAATCAATATCGGTATAACCTGAATGCCTGGGAAGAGTTGCTTAAATTAGCACATATTAAAGAAACCCCAGTTCTAGTATATATAGCACCGAGACCAACTGATTTTTTTCCATATGATTCAATTAAATACGAAGAATATAAAAAATCTATTTTCAAGCTTACTCAATATTATGGAGCAACATATATAAATCTCGAAAACTTAATTCTTTCCAAATATTTTGGATACGTTGATACTAATTTTGGTTTCTTAGTTAGAGACCCATTTCATATTCAAGGTGTTGGCCACTCACTGTTAGCTGGCGAAATCACTAAAGAGATAAAAAAGTTAAAGGGAAATTCTGTTATTATAAAATGATATTCAATTCACTCACTTTCATAATTTTTTTATTATTTGTAGTAATTCTATATTGGTTTCTACCTCGTAACCCGAGGATTTGGCTTTTAGTCATATCCAGCATAATTTTTTATGGGTTCTGGGATTACCGATTTATACCCTTATTATTTTTATCGATCATAATAGATTACTTTGCCGCAATATACATGGAAATTGGACGCAGTTCAAAGAAACGAACGCGAATAATGATAGCAGCGATTCTAAGTAATTTAATTATTTTATCTATCTTTAAATACTTAATATTTTTTATGCAGCAGGCTGTTGGCTTGACACAATTTTTTACTGGTACAACCGAGCCTGCGGGATTTTCCTTGCCATTTCACATTATATTACCTCTTGGGATTAGTTTTTATACATTCCAATCTATGAGTTACACGATAGATGTTTGGAGAGGTCATATTAAAGCTGAACGTGAATTTAAATTATTCACAGCATATGTTATTTTTTTTCCGCAACTTGTCGCTGGGCCAATTTTAAGAGCAGGTGAAGTAATTTGGCAACTGGACAAACGACCAAACTTTGTATGGAACAATTTAGGCGAGGGCCTTAACCGGATTATTATTGGCCTATTTCTTAAAGTATTTCTAGCTGATAATCTTGCTAAACTGGTAAATACTGGCTTTGCCATTGCCCCATCTCAATTGGGCGGAATCGACATATTGACATTAGCATTCTTGTTTGGGTTTCAAATCTATTTTGATTTTGCTGGATATTCTCAGATTGCAATAGGGTGTGCAAAGATAATGGGAATTAAATTTCCAGAAAACTTTAATTTTCCCTATTTAGCGCATAATCCACGGGAGTTTTGGAAAAAATGGCATATTTCTCTCTCTAGCTGGATACGCGACTATCTCTACTTACCATTGTTTAAGGAAAATATTGAACAAAATTCACTAAATGGTATTGAGATTAAATTAAAGCGAACACGAATCTCGACTACTCGAGGAATTCTAGCTCTATGGATAACATGGATGATTATGGGATTTTGGCACGGTGCTAATTGGACATTTGTATTGTGGGGGATCTGGCATGCCGTACTAATAACACTCTATCGTTTTCTAGAAAAAACGATCAAAATAAAGATCTGGGCTCCGTTAAGTTGGGGCTTAACTCTAATATTAGTAATGATTGGCTGGATTCCATTTAGGGCCCTGAATCTGAGTCATAGTTTTGATTTATTTGAAAGATTACTTAATCTCAATACATGGTTAAAACCTGATCATTTGGGCGGGCAGTTTCCTTTTTGGCTTGGCTTACACCGTGATTCTTATTACGCGGCAGCTGGAATTCTACTTGCTATGATTTTAATATGGTCTTTAAAAGAATATGTATTCCCTAAGTATAATAAATACCCAATCATTTTTTATATTACGCAAATAGTGTTATTTCTTGTACTCCTGCCCATCGTTTATTTATTTCTTCGTCAGACATCTCAATTTATTTACTTTCAATTTTAAAATTTAGGTTTATGAATCGGCTTATATGCACACTTTAATATTTATAAAATTAATGTTGTTTATTTGTTTATTTTAATAGCGATTTGTTCACTCTCGGAAGCACAGCGTGAAAACATATGCGGTTCAAAATATGTTTGGTATCTCACGGACATACAGACCATTTAAACGTTTTATCACTGGAATAATTCAAAGACACTACCTTTCTAATTCCCAACCATTATGGGGATATAATCTACAATAATCTGTCAAAAAAAGGTTTTAAAACAGAGATTATTCTCTCGGATGTTTGGCGCCCCTATTAGGGCGAATAAAGATAAAAAGTTTTGCTGACTGGAAGCAAGATGCAACCCTATTAATTAATATTGATGACAAGGATATTATAGTCAATCTAAATGATGACCAAGGGCTCGGTTGGGCGAAAAAATTTAACAGGAAATTAAAAAATTTAAAAACCGTTTCTTGCTGAAACTTTATGGTTGGGGAAATTTGGATATGATGAAATTTTATGATATTGATGGTAATTTTATTAGTCCTACAGCGTCGACAAAACCTCCTGTCGGTAAAATGTATAATCAAGGAATGACGAAATGGAATTGCAATTTTAGCATACCTTTTTCTTCGACCCACCGTTACCAACGAGAAGACTCGATGCATATTAATAAATATGTAACACCTCTTTCGGGCCATTATATAGGTTTTGATTCATCTATGGGAAATTTATAGCCAGCATTTATTACTTGGTAAACAGAAAACGAAACTTACGAAGAAATAAAGCCGTAAAATTAGAGCAGATTTTTCACCTACCTGAACAGTATGGTGATAATTGGAGCGACCAACTAGAAAAAGCTGACCTGAACTTCATTATAAATTATTTTAAGCAGATGAAACATCTAGAGGGTTTGCTGGGTAATATACACTTTAAGGTTGGTGGTGTAGAAAATACCATAAGAGTATCAAATCAAAAAAAGATATTTTTTTTCAAGTGCCTAGAAATTCACTGATGGCAGCAATTAAATATGAAATTTTTGATGATTTATTCTTAGGTGACTTCATGAGAACTACGCTTCTAAATTTGAAGGATTTAGGGTATGGCTATACTCCGTATGTGACAAAGTACGCCGATAATGGAGGCGCAAAGTTTAAACTAGAAGTTAAAAATTATTTTCAAGCCTACCATAAAAAATCCGGTTATTGTTATTTGACCAATCGTTTTATTTTCAAAAGCGAAGAAATTTTTCGTAAGCATATATCTCTCAAAACAAACCTCTATAAAATAGCCAGTTTTCTCTCATTACAGCTAACCACTATACTTACCTAAACGGGCATTATTGTTGCTTTATTAATACTGCCTAAGTTTACTCTAGGTGAATAGTGTTAAAAGGTAAATTTGTGTTGATCTAATATACGAGCATGCTTTTTTTGATTAATTATAGGAAACCAATATTCTCCAATGACTTAAATAACCTAATATCTCGTTCATATCACGAACACCATTGACAATTAGCTCTATTCTTAGTATGTTCACAACGCGAACGCAGTTAGTGATGTTTCTTGAGTATTATTTAAATGTCTAACATCAAAATCTCTCAAAAAGTTCTAAATCAAGAAGAGAAAATCACATTAGACCTGCTCGAAATGGTCGAAGAAAACAGTGCCATTACCCAAAGATCGCTTGCTGCAGAACTAAATGTAGCCCTTGGTTTAGCAAATTCCTACATTAAGCGTTGCGCAAAAAAAGGACTTATTAAAGTTAAACAAGTTCCATCTAACCGTTATGCCTACTATCTTACACCAAACGGGTTTGCTGAGAAAGGCCGGTTGACAGCAGAGTATTTAAAACAATCATTTAATTTTTTTCGTCTGGCTAGAGGACAGTCGGATGAAGCCTTAAGGGATTGTATTAATCGGGGGTGGAATAGCGTAGCACTTATTGGGAAAAGTGATCTTACAGAAATTACTATTTTGAGCGCTACAGAATTAAATGTAAAACTTGCTGGCATTGTAGACGCTCAAGCAGCTATTGATAATACGAGGTATATGAATTTACCAGTTGTGAAAACACTTTCTGAGCTTGGTACAGTAAATGCTCTAATTATAACAGACATGGAAAAACCACAAAATACATTTGACGAGATAGTCCAGTTTTTTCCTTGTGATCAAGTGCTTACATTATCTCTTTTAGGAATTAAGCAACAAAATGAAAATACACCTAATTTTATAAAAACCGTTGCGGAGAAAATTGGATGAAACAATGGTTTGTTGCCAGTACAAAAGCACGCGAGGAGCCTAGGGCCCTATTCAATTTAAAGCAACAAGGCTTTAGAGCATATTTGCCACAATACAAAAAAACTCGACGACATGCTCGCAAAACAGACATAGTTCTAGCCCCATTATTTCCCAAATATCTTTTCGTCGAAATAGA
>MDTB01084122.1_pt1 | contig 13688 bp, 15 predicted proteins | sample 811161 | NCBI WGS metagenome assembly MDTB01 (sample SAMN05326650, study PRJNA326480) | marine metagenome | isolation source: seawater | place: Mediterranean Sea | collected 2009
AAACCGCCATTGTATTTGAACGATTTGAGCCAAAACACCAATCTCAGGATCTATTTGTCTTTAATATTGAAACGAAAAACATCCAAAATAGGAAAGGACAAACGTTAGATGATAGCGACAAAAAGAAACTAGCGACTTTATATGAAAGCATGGCCAAACACAACGAAAAAATTGACTATTACATGGATGTTGAAAAGTAAATTCGATTTACAACCATATTCTTTGATCAATGTTAATAATTAAAATAAATTAATAGTTTAATATTTTCGTGTTCAGGGAATGAAAATAAATAGAAAAATAGTTCAATTCAACTATGCATAAAAAAGCTAAACCAAACCAGATGATACAATTAAAAGAGTTCGCTCTACTTTTATTGGTTTCTATATTTACAAGCTGCGGATCATTATTAGAAAGCAACGAATCTGTAAGCTCATGTAGTGGCGATGTTCAATTAATTTCAAATGCCATACGATATGGTGCTCTGGAAACATCTGAAACATGGAGTGGCAATATTACAATATCGGGGGATATCTTAATTGGTGAAAACTGCACAATAAAAATTGAGCCAGGAACAACCATTACATTTGTTGCCAATTCAGATCGCACAAACCATGGATTCACTACACCAATCACAGATGACGCATTTCCGAATGACCCAGCAACAAAACCATCCGAATTTTCTGGCATTGAATTATGGGGTGGAAAACTAGAATCCATTGGAACTGAAGAAAGCCCAATAACATTTACAAGTAGTAAAGAAAGTAAAGTTGCTGGCGACTGGCATTCAATTGCTGTAAGGAAAACAAAAAGCATCTTAGATATTCAACATTCCATTATTGAATATGCCTATTATGGAATACAACTTAATGAATCAACGTCTGATGAATACGTTACTATTCAAAATAATAAGATAAGAGAAATCGTCGCTTGTGGGGTTTGTTTGGGCGTTGACCTGAATAAACCGGTTGAATTGACTATTTCTAATAATGAAATATCAGCATGTGGTCATGAAGGAATCGATCTACATGAAAATGCAACCGCAATTATTGAAAACAATTCATTTTTTGATAATCGAGGAAAATTTGTTGCGGATCCAAACGAAATTGGCGGCAATGGGGTGGTGGTTGATAAAAGCAACAACTCCATCATTCGTAACAATTCATTTTCAAGAAATAATCAGGGAATTGCATGCATCACAGATGGCACCAACCCAACAATTTCAGGGAACACGTTTGGCACTGGGGCAAATGAAAATGATGAAAACATTCAAAATTGCCCACGATAGACTGAAACTACAGACAAAACCAGTTAAACCAGCCCCCCACAATGGACGTTAATGCCCATTAAATCAATGTTTAAAGATCTTAAAATCAGGGTAATTATAATCTATAACCAAGATAAGGATTAATTATTTGGGTTAAGGAGGATAATTATGACTGGATTTACAAATCTTGGAAGGAACATAGATAGTAGTAGGGCACAAAAATTAAGGGCAGATCAACCAGATAAAAAATATATAAACAAAAAACAAAAACCCGGCTACAAAGCGATGCCAAAAGCAGCTGCTAAATTTTTAGCGTTTGGTATTTGCAGTGCTATAGTAGGAGGAGTTGAAGGATTATTTGAGGGCATGGCAAAAGGTGCCGAAGGTGGAGTGAAAGTGGGGGCTGGGGGGGGGCTTTTAGGAATGATTATTGGTGGAGTTGCAGGAGCCGGAGTCGGAACTGTTTATTCACCAATGAAAGCAGTAGCTCAATTTTTCGTCGGAGGAGCTACAGCCTTTAACAAAGAAATGCGTGAAATGAAGGATATAAATGAAGAATTTAAATCAAAAATAAATGACAAATTTAAGGAAGTGAAACTTAACCCATTAATAGACACGATAACTATGGACGAAGTTTGTAATCAATTAATAGAAGATATAGGTGAAGAGAGAATGATATCAAAGTTAGATACTATAGATAACGCAAACAAGATTACTGGTAACGAAAACTTTGAGAAATATTTCAAAAGAAGCATTGATGAATCAATAAGTAAGTTAATGACAACTAAAATATTGGAAAATATGCCGGAAATTATAGACAATTATGCTACTACTACTAAAGAAGAAGGTCTAAGAGAAGAAACTCCAATAGGATTTCAATGTAAAACAGAAGGTTTTCATCTAGGTGATTATACGATGGGGTTTAAAAAAACTGATGGCAAAGTCACAATTGAAACTACCCAAGTGAGCAGTAATAGGACATTTACATTTGAATTAGGAACAAACGACAGCGGTAAACATGAATTAAAATTTATACCTAAATTTAATGAAATACAATACGGAGAAGATGGCCCATTAGGACCAAACATCTTATATAATCCAGAAAGTGAGAAGACCGATGCACACTCGGCAATGAAGTATGCACTTCTAGCATTCACAAATGATCAAACAAACGTTACTACAGATGCAATTTATCCAGCCCCCCCCCAAGAGACCAAACAATTAGAAGATGAAACAGTATTAAGGGGGTTAAAAATTAATAAGTTAGATGTAAAAACTAACGGGATAGAAAATGATCCCAACAATGGAAATGTATCCCAATCAAATATAAGAAATACACCTGAAGGGGAATAATAACGTTACTAAAATGAATGGCGAAGAATCAAATAAATAAAAGATTCAACCAAAAAGTTATGTTTATTTAATTGCAAACGATGATCCACATGAACACGATTTTTTTACATTCGGGTTATTAATTTGAAATCCAGACATCAACAACGTCTCCACATAATCAAGCTCAGAACCAATAACAAACATATAACTTAACTTTTCAACAATAACCGTAACATCATCAAATTTGAATAGTTTGTCACCTTTTTGAGAAGCTTCATCAATCTTTGACAATGAAATATCATAAGAGTTACCTGAGCAACCATCTTTAACGACTTCAACCCTTAAGCCGTACTCAGAACTATCTTTGCCATCTTTACCAATAAAATGGCGAACTTTTTCAATAGCACCGGATGTCACACCAAATGTTAGAACAGAAGAGACAGCTGGTTTCTCAACGTCTTTATCTGTCGGTACAAAAACTTTTTTAACATTTCCGCACTTACTACTCATATTATTATTATACCCACTTTATTGAGACACATAACATTATGCGATGGTAATATCATTTGTTAAGTAGACATCTTGAATTGCATTTAATAATTGAATGCCTTCATTTAATGGCTTTTGAAAGGCTTTACGACCCGAAATAAGACCCATGCCACCGGCACGTTTATTAATGACAGCCGTAGCGAGAGCATCTTGCAAATCATTATTGCCAGACGCACCACCAGAATTTATTAAACCAACACGACCAAAGTAAGAATTCGCAATTTGATACCGTGTAAGATCAATCGGGTGATCAGATGACAATTCAGAATAAACTTTTTCATGAGTTTTACCAAACGATAACGCGTTGTAACCACCATTGGTTTCAGGAAGTTTTTGCTTCACAATATCAGCCTCAATCGTTGCACCCAAATGATTTGCTTGACCGGTTAAATCGGCTGATACATGATAGTCCGTACCATCTTTTTTGAAATTTGAATTGCGTAGATAACACCATAAAATAGTAGCTAAACCTCGAGAATGAGCATATTCGAAAGCTTGTGAGACTTCTTGTATTTGTCGAGACGATTCCTCAGACCCGAAATATATGGTCGCACCCACAGCTGCAGCACCCATATCTGCCGCCTGATCAATCGATGCAAACATAATTTGATCAAATGAGTTTGGATACGTTAAGAACTCGTTATGATTTAACTTAACAATAAATGGAATTTTATGAGCATACTTACGAGACACCAATCCCAAAACACCTAACGTAGATGCAACAGCATTACAACCACCTTCAATTGCCAATTTAACAATATTCTCAGGATCAAAATAATCAGGATTTGGCGCAAAAGAGGCCCCGGCTGAATGTTCAATGCCTTGATCTACCGGTAAAATAGATACATAACCGGTACCAGCCAATCGACCGTGATTATAAATTGACTGTAAATTTCTGAGAACTTGATTATTTCTATTCGTTAAAGAAAAAACATCATCAACATAAGACGGTGACGGTAAATGAAGTCGATCTTTTGAGATTGTTTTGCATTGATGAGACAATAAATTGTCACTCAAATCTCCAAGTATTGATTGAATGTCTGAATAAGTTAACATAGATTTTGATCCCTCTTTAATAATTGTAGCCATTTAAAATCCTTTCAAAAAGAATAATTATAGTTTAACTCATAAAATTAAAACTTAAAAGAAAGCCAAAAGATAAGACGTCTGATAGGTTGGTCAAACCAAATATTGATGTAAAACCTGTCGAAGTTGATGGTCACCAAAAGAAAACTGAGAAGGAAGCTCTAAAAATTCAGTAGGTTGCATAAATTTTGGAAAATGTTGCTGAGAAAAAACATGTAATTGTGCGACATTCTCTAAAGATTTTAGAAACATAACGGGAACAAAACCATACACATCATGTTTTTTAGGAATAACAATCATAGAATTGTTAAATCCGAATCGTTTAAATTCTTGTTCAATAAATTCTGGAGAAATCAACTTTGAGCCAGATTGAAATTGAAAATCTTTCCGGCCAATGACATTAAATTTTGGTAATTGTGTAACAATGTCGTTGGTTAAATAAAACGAATCACTCAAAGGTAACGAGTGAAAGCCATTCAAGGTTAGAAATCCATATGCAAGGGTAGGGGTTTTTAAAAGCAACTCATTATGATCAAATCGAATATTCACATCATTTAAACAGTAGTAGTCATCAATGGATTCACCCAACTTTGTTGCAATTACTTGCCCACAAGATTCAGTAGAACCATAACTATAAACAATGGGTAAATGAGATGCTTTCTTTTTTACATCATCCGAAACGCGGTCACCACCGACCAATATAAATTGAAAAATATCTGGGTTAACTGAAGGAAATGACAAAATCTTTGATAATTGTTGGGGAACAATGGATAAATTTAAATTAGAATAATTCTGTAACTGAGATGACCAATGAGACGATGAAACAACCAACGTAGATCTAGATAAAAGAGCCTTAGTAATTGTTAAAAGCCCACCCATTGTTGAGGGTGATAAAGACAATATTGAAAAGGAATTTGATGATAATAAATGATGGTGTAATGATCGTTGTGAACTTTTAAACAATGACGTCACTAAATGACAAACCAACTTAGGCTGACCAGTAGACCCAGATGTAGGAATAAAAAAAATAGACTCGTTAATAGTGTTGTGTTTGATAAGTTCCAAATAAGAATTAGTGAAGGATCTCGACCAAGACGCGTCAATCACAAAAAAAGATTTAGAATAATAAAGTGCTGAATATATAGCAAGTAAACTTGATTTATTCTTAGCATAGTGAATACATTCAATTGAATCTTTTTGTGGTGAAGTTAATAAAACATCAGAAAAATATAAAGGGCCTTCATCGGTATACGCTAATAAATCGTCACGATTGAATTCATTAAAAAACCCCATCAAACAGTGAGTAAATAAATTGAAATCATCGTAAACAAAATCAAATAAGAACTGGTTAATCCTAACAGTTGATTGAAAGCCGCCCCTTTTGCCTTTCCAAAACGTCTGGATAAAATCATTGCGATAAAAACTAGAAATAACACCATACCCATTTGATACGTCGAGTCATTGGTTAAATAATCCAATAACAGAATCGGTGCATACATGCATAAAATATATTCAATATAAGAAAATAATCGACCAAATCGCACAGCAAATGTTTTTTTATTAACAAGTTTGTCAGAGTCTATATCCCGCGTATTATTTACGACAAGTAACGCACTGGTTATTAAACCTAAAGCTGAGCCGATGGTGATCAGGTCCCATCGCCAAGATAAAGTTTGCAAATAGTATGTCCCAATTACTGAAATGGGGCCAAAAAAAAGAAAAGAAATAAACTCGGCACCACCAATGTAAGCTAATGCAAATGGACCAGCAGTATATATCAGCCCAAAAAAAACAGAACAAATCCCAATACATAAAATTGGCCATCCGCCGTGATAAACAAGATATATTCCACAAAATACAGCCATTATAAACATTAACGTAAACGCATGTTTCATGGCTTGTGGGTTAATATTGCCAGCTTGTGTCATACGTTTTGGCCCAATACGATCTGAGGTATCGGCACCTTTAATATAATCAAAATAATCATTTGCAAAATTTGTGCCAATTTGAATAAGTAAAACACAAAGGAAAATCACAATAGCAACTGGTAAATTAAATGAGCCCACATCGTTGGCTAATGCTAAGGCTAATATAACAGGACACAACGAAACAGGTAATGTTTTAAGCCTTGCTGCGTAAAGCCAATGTGATATCATAAAAAAAGTCTATCATGATCAAATTATTTTATCTAATCCTTATTCTGGCAATTTCAAATCTTAACATTCAAGCAATAAACACAAATTATTTAAAAACATGCATTAAAAATCAATGCTTTGATACCAGAATAGCTGATAACGCATTCACTCGATCAAAAGGGTTAATGGGAGAAAATATGCTGCCAAAAAATGAAGGCATGTTATTCATCTTTCCAAATCTTGGCAAACCTGGCTTTTGGATGAAAGACACTAAAGTCCCGCTTGATATTATATTCATTAATGATGAGGACATTATTGTTTACATGGTAAAAAATGCTCAACCTTGCAGCAAAGAAAAATGCCCAATATATAAAACAACACGGCTTGCATCAAAAGTATTGGAAATTAATGCTGGGTTATCAAAAGCTTATGGAATTCACGTTGGCGACAATGTGGAATATTACATGGAAAATGATATCTAAAATTTACTTATCACATCGTGGAAGTTGGCGAAATAAATTTGTAGAAAACACGTTAAACGCCTTTAAAGAAACTGAACGAACGTTAAGTAAAAAGTTGCATGGGTTTGAATGTGATTTTCGACAATTAGATCTAACAAATGAGACATCTTGGGTTATCTTTCACGACAACACAATGAGCCGCTTTAATAATAAAGCACAAACAATTGATCCTTCAAAAGAAATTACTCAATATAATCGAGTAGATTACATTCCATCATTAGAGGATTTTAGATCATGGCTGTCAACAATTGAAACAACAATCATTATTAATATTGAGATCAAACATGGCAGCGCATTAGGCGTAAAATATCTCATTGACAATTTAACGTCATTAAAAAAAGATAATATTGAATTTATCTTTTCATCATTTGATTCAAACGTCATGGATCTGCTTCAATCATCCAATGTAAATTTAGGATATTTAATAGATAACGATCAAGATGTGGATTTACTATTAAAAAAACAAACAACCAACACCAAAACAAAATTTATCGCAATGTCTTATGAAAAACGTGAATTTATTAGTAGGCTCGTCAATTTAAAACAACATTATGGGGTTTATTTTTCATCCTATGATGAATATGTAAGCAAACTTAATGAAATTGAAGATAATAATCTATTTGATTATATTTTTGTTGAAACATAACTCATGAAATCGATAATTGAACTTGAAAACAACCTATCAAAAATCATAACCAAACCAGTCCTGATCTGTTGCTCAGGAGGCCCTGACTCCGTATTTTTAACCCATATTATTTCCAAAGTGAGCTCACTTAATCATCACGTCGTCTATTTTAATCATCAACTTCGACCAAACGAAATACCAAGTGAAATACAATTAATTAAATCATTATGTGAAAAACTAAACTATACACATCATATTGAAGATCTAATCATCAATAAGAAAACCCAAGCATCTTTCAGACAAAAAAGACTCGAAAGAATGGCCATTTTATGTAACAAAATCAATGTTACAGAAGCTCTATTAGGTCACCATTTAAATGATGATATCGAAACATTAGTAATGCAATTGTTTCGGGGCGCAACAACAAATTTTAGAGGGATTCCTAAAATATCAACAGTCAATGAAATTAATATCATTCATCCAATGTTAACCATTCCTAAAAAGGACATTTTAAACTATTTGAATAAACATAAGATCCCATTTTTAATTGATTCAAGTAATAAATCCAAAGACTACAAGCGAAATGAAACTCGAGAAATATTAGAGAAATTCTACACCACTTTTGAGTTCTCGCATCATCAAATTAAAAACACATTAGAAATGCTAAAAAAGTCAGAAAGCAAGTACATTGAAACCGCAAATAAAATCAATATCAAAGAAATACTCAACGGATATTGGGTTAAAAAAAACGACATAAATCAACTTACAGATAAAGAATACATCTTGAAAATCATTTGTGAGCGAAAATTCAATCAAACCATAAATAGTGATGATTTAAAAAAAATAGTGCAAGGGTTAAATAAAACAAGTCTTACCGAAATACAATTGCAAAGTATCACAATGCAAATGGATTATAAGTGGATTTTAATCGTTCATAACATCAAATCATTTAAAAGTAATCGTATTTATCTAAATCAAATATTAAAAACACCCATCGGAGATTTTTGTGTGACAGAGTTAAATCATGAATTAGAAAGTAATCATAAGCGATATTGCACATCGAAAGAATCACTACCTGATTTAAAAATCAGTACGTTATCGAATTGCACAATGAAAATACCATCACAAAAAAAGAAGCTTAGAACACATGAAATTTCACCATTAGAACAACTCATCTACCCTGTTATTTTTAATGAAAAAGAAATCATTTGGATTCCCAATGTTTATCACAAAAAAGAATCTGGAAATGTAATAATAACTTTTCAAAAAAACCAACATCCGTTAGGCTATTAATATGAGAATTCTATTTATCCTCCTTGCAATAGGCATTCAAGTTTTTTCTCAATCACTAACTGTTGAAATCGAAGAACTACCAACTGAAAACAGTCCAGTAACAGATAATGTTCCAACCGTTCTTATGATCGATGATTTTGAAGATAAAGACCTCAAAAGATTTAGAGAGTGGTGGACTTTCGATAAAATCATCATAAAATCAAAAGAAAATGAAAAGGACGAGAAAAAAAGCTATGTTGGTAATATTGCAATATCTGTTAGCGGATCCTCATCTAATTGGTATGCCGGTGGATTAGGGACCTATTTGGATGAAGATGCTCATTTTTTCAAAACACTTAAGTTAGTGATTTATTCACCAAAAATAAACTCAGGATCAATACGAATTGAACTATATGATGACGATAATAATAACAAAATAGTGGATATTGAGAATGACAAACCCTCAAAAGATGATTTATTCATTTATGATCTAAATTTAGTATGGAAAGGGTGGAAAGTTGTGTCGATTCCGTTAGAAGATTTTGTTGATTTTAATAACGATGTTGGTGATAACATTTGGAACCCAAATCAATTATACGGATCTGCAGGCCTCGTTCAAATGCAGTTGGTAATACTAAGCTCAAAATTCAAATCAGAGTCCATTGAATTTGATATCGATACAATTAAATTCAATTAACCTGAATTTTCAACCAATCAATCATATCATCAAGCGGATTTTCAGTAGCACTGATTAAGCTAAATTGCTGATTAATAAAATCATACTGATTTTTATCCTGAATAAAATCACGGAATTGATCTCTAACCTTTGCAATTGAAAATCGACCAACAATTTCTGGACAAACCATTGATTTTAAAAGTATATTTGGAAGCGAATAAAACCGCTTAATTTTCACACCGACATTTAATATTAAAAATTTCAGTATTCGACCAAGTATAGGGATAAAAAGACATAATCCAACCAAACCCGTGAGGCGCAATATTCGTGAATCATCTGTCGGAAAAATCATCATATAAGGTACTTTTAAAATCGCTAATTGCATAGTATTGGTGCCAGGAATGGTTAGCGCATACTTAAACGGAGCTAAATCATTTGAATCAGTTAACCGTTGAAAATTCAAATTAGGGTAAAGCATATGATATTTCTTCATTAAAAAATCTGATGTAAACGGTGAAAGCATTACAGTCACTCCAGGTAATCCAAGAGTAATCTCAACCATCTTCGGTAATGCAAGTTCAACATGCTCTGCTCGAGATCCAGGTAAAAGAACAATCCCATCCCTGACATTAAGCGGTAAAGGACTAAGGCCAACAGACATCAAGTCACGATTCGGTTGCTTAAAAAATAGATAATCAAAACGCTTATCCTGATAGTCCGTCTCAAAATACCCGACCAATTTGGAGTTGGTTTTTTTTGAAAACCGTTTGGCATGCATTGGGTCCCCACCCATATGGAAAACAACGCCTGAAGCAAATGGTTGATTAAATAAAAGTGTTGATACCGTATTTTTTGGTGGAAAAACAGCTCGAATACCATCAAACGTTTGGCAAACACGGACTTCTTCACCAGTCGCAAATTGACAAGGTGTTAAAAAAATATAAATTTCAGCAGTATTAAACACCGTATGAAGTCGATTTACAAGTGGCTTTACCCAAGAAAAAACCTCACCAGGGGAGTTAGTAAAAATATAAAAAGACAACATATAAAAATTATCCTATGGTTGTTATTTTTTATCAAACAATGAAAATTAACACTCAAAGATTATCATCAATATTAATAAATAGGTTGGGGGATTTCATTTCATGAATGACAGCTAAAAAATTCTGCAATGCAATGGAGCGTTTTTTAATATCCAACAATGCAATTTCTTCACGAATTTTGGTGTATGTTAAGCCTAAACTTTTATCATAATGGTAAATTAAATCACAGAGATCAGATAACCGAGGAGATTCAACAACCAACAACTGCACTATTCTAGCTATTTCAGGTTCATTTCCCAATGGTTTAGTCATAAAGTCATTATCGATAAAAAGTGAGATGTTTTTAGATATTTTTAAAGAGGGTTGAATCTATCATTATCAAAATAAACGTCATCTAGGATATCAATATCTGAATCTATAGTAAACGAGGCATCCGATGATTTGAGTTCAATTTTTACGTTGTTCCTTAATTCAATAAAATGAGTAAAATTGATAGGACCACTTAACGATAGTTGTGTCAATTTTTTAAGCGACGGCATTACAAGGAAATGCTTAAAAAAACCGTTAACCGTATCAAACGGTGATTTCAACTCAATATCAATGGTTTGAGCGGTATCCCAATTAAGAAACCCTGATGAATCAATGTGAACTAAATCACTAAGCAAACGAAGCAAATCCGTTGTTTTTTTTACAGGAAAAAACCGCTGCCTTGGAACAACCAATACCTGAGCATTTTCAAATGATTGAATCGCGGAACCCATAGCATATTCAAGTTGGATAAAGGAATACCCATGACTTTCTTTTTTATTTAATATTAGATCTAAGTTTAATTGGTTTGACTCAATAACTGAAATTAATGCATTAATATTTACCCATATATTATTGGTATTAAAATAAGGCTGAGATTGAAATGATGGTAACTGTTGGTCAGTGACTTGAGCAATTTCCCAAAGTTTCAACACCCCATCAGAGGATACAATGGTTCCTCCCTTTACATCGTTTTTATTTTTTTTGGTTAATTCAATTAAAAATGGAATATTATTTTTAAGTAAATGCGCAGCAATTTTAGGGTCACAAGAAGCTGCTAGATTATCTGAATTTGATATAAACAAATAATCAACGCCCTCATTTTTTAATCGTTTAAGAACACCAGAGTAATACAAGTCAAAATAAACACTACCGTGACCAGGCGGGTTTAAAAAAAAAGGGTCATGTTGCTTAAATGGTTGATTAGAAACTAAATCTATTTTTTTAAATGGGTATTGCAGCACTTCTAACCAATCTAAATCTGGATATTTTGAATTTATAAATGTCGAAGTATCTGAGGAAGTATTAAAACTATTAAGTAAAATCAAATGACTTGAAATGGAAGATGAGTTAAAATTTTGAATAATTTTATCGAGAAACGTATCGCCATTAGTATCACATTGAACCAACGACTTTGGCCCGTTACACCCCATTGATGTACCCAATCCACCATTAAGCTTTACCTGAGCAATACTAGGCACCTGATCAGATAATTCTAAAGAATCAAAATGAGTAAAGGAATGGGCCAATGGTGACGTATTCGTAAGTTTAACTGATGGATTTGATAAATATTGTTGATAAGTAGCATCAAACCATTGTTGGTGCCATGGAGGAGTCTGATTCATAAACTTTAATATAACAAATTCTTTCAATGCAAGAAAACAATAAAAATGATCAATACTAATTATAGGAGACTGAGAGTGCGCCTGTGTGGCATGCACAATGTCATACAGGTTCAGGAGTATAAAGTGAATTTTCCAGCAGATATTACGTCATTAAATTCGGGGCACATTCCAGCAAACGCAATGGACGAAAGTAAGAAAAACTCAAATTTCAAAAAAGACTTTCAAAGTTATTTGCATGATTTGGATCTTGATCATCAAATCGTTGAAGTCGAAGAGTCTCCAGAAACGACATTAAATCATATAAAAAAAATGATACAAATCATTCCTCTTATGAAGGAAAAAAGTGAATTTCATGAACTGTCTAAAAAATTAACGAAACTAATCCAAACATTGATACAAGAAATAAAAAATAATAATTGTGATCAAACAAAAAAAACATTACAAAAAATGTTTAGTAATGTTGATTCGTCATTATTTAAAACACAATTAAGTTATTTAAATAAAGAACTAAAAAAATAAGACGAAAGTCTGACAAAAATCAATTTAAGTCCATAGCATTAGAAATAAAATAGTCTTTATAGAAAAAAGCTTGTAAAATTAAAACATATCAAAAAAAAAAGAGGGAAATTATGATTAAAAAACTATTAATTTTATGTTTTATTATTGGGTGCACATCAACAATTCAAGCACACTGTGGTTCGTGTGGTGTGGGAGATGAAAAGAAAGCCCATAGTCATGCTAAAGAAAAAATGACAATTGATGATTTAAATTTAACAAAAAAACAAATGAAAAAATATGAAGTTATAGAAAATAACTACCAAGAAAGCCTTGCTGAAATTCAAGCAAAATACGAAAAAGAATTGTTAACGATATTAACAAAAAAACAAACCGATATTTACGAAAAAAATGACGTAAAATGCTTTACGTGTAAAAATTAGCCAACGAAAATTAGCTCCCTTTTCTTAAGGGAGCTAAAGGCACTAGCGATCACTCAAACATTAAATAATACTAACCATTGTATAAGATACTTTTTGATTTTTAATTAAAAACATACCAAATCTAAGGCATTTATGATTAAATATGGATAATTCAAAATTATGAAATATATAGACCCACATATACACATGTATTCAAGAACAACCGATGATTATGAAGCAATGAAAGCGGCTGGAATTGTAGCGATTATCGAACCCTCCTTTTGGTTAGGTCAACAACGAACACACGTTGAAACATTTAAAGATTATTTTTCAAGCCTAGTAGAATGGGAACCATTTCGCGCATCGCAGTTCGGAATTAAACATTATTGTGCAATTGGATTAAATCCAAAAGAAGCAAATAATATATCACTTGCAAAAGACGTCATGACCATTCTACCCTCATTTGCAAAAGAAAAAACTGTGGTTGCCATTGGTGAGATTGGCTATGATGATCAAACAGATGCTGAAGATCAATTTTTCAGAGAACAAATTGAATTGGGCAAATCACTCAATTTGCCGATTTTAGTTCACACACCACATCGAGATAAGAAGAATG
>MDTB01092459.1_pt1 | contig 13686 bp, 11 predicted proteins | sample 811161 | NCBI WGS metagenome assembly MDTB01 (sample SAMN05326650, study PRJNA326480) | marine metagenome | isolation source: seawater | place: Mediterranean Sea | collected 2009
CGACTGTGCTGACCAGTAAAACAATTCCCGCCGATGATTCGCGGTCCGAACCAAAGGGGCAATCACCTCAAACAAACCCAACGCTAATCGATGTTCTCCAATGAACTGCAGGTCGAAAAGAATCTGCATCACCCGGTCTAGGCCTGCTGGCGACATCCCGTCAAGGCCAGCGAGCCAGTGACCCAATTGACTCGCCCCCAACGCAGCGTTACCACCCAGAACATGAATCCTTGCGGTGCGCACCGTCCAATCACCGAGATCGACCCCTGGAGCCGGCGTCTCGATACGTGCCTGAAGCTGTGCCGCAGAGGGTATATCCTCGCGACCCAAAGCTTCATCTACCAATAGCATCAGCGACTCGGCGCTGACCTCTTCCATATTGGCCGCGATACCGCTTTTACCGAAAAACACCGGTATCAGTCCGGGTACACCCACCTCGATCAGGTGCCTGATTAACCAACTATCTGAGGAGATGGGGATCCCCATAGCCTTTTCCTGCAAAAGCAAAGCCACAGCGAGCGAGCGCTGCCCCAGGGCATCCTCGGGACCATAACTCCGCTGGTAGTTCCGGACAACGTCGAGCGCAACAAGAGAAATCCCTTCGCGTGCGAGTACCAACCGAGCAATCTCGGCATACGTCGTTAGGAGCTCTGTCTTCGCATCGATGCGTAGTAGGGCCGGCAGTTTGACCTCGCTTTGCGCTAGCGACTCCAGAGCCATTGCGCGGGTGCGGGCATGCTCTGGCAACTTTGCCACCTGCGCTATTACGGCTGAGCGCAGCGCGAGTAACGCGTCGCCGTCGGCTGGAATCTTTAGCTGACCGATTTCAACCAGCGCCGTCGTCGCGGACACCAATTGGTTTTGCCAACGAGCAAAAATGCGCCAGAGTTTCCCCTCAATTGATGTCTCTTCACGTAGTAACCTTACCGCTTCTTCTGGCCTGCCTAGGGACAGCGCAATCAGTGCGCGCAGCAGCAGCCAAGAAGGTTGGTCTGGCGCAAATTCCGCCGTCAGCTGTTCGGCAAAAGTTGCAGCATCATAGAACCGGCCTTCATCGAAGTAGCTCAACACGATCCGCTGCCGAAGCTGTTGAATCGCACCGTCGCGTGAACCCTCGTCTACAAGGAGTTGTTGGAATATAGTACGGGCTCTTGCCGGATGACCTGTTCGAAGCAAAAGATCCCCAAGCCGCAAACCGATTTCAAGACGGAGGTCACCTTTTGCACGTGCCAGGACATCCTGAAGTTCATCCTGTAGTAGTTCTGTTTGATTGCGTCGCTCAAGCAGATACCAACGCTGTCGTTGGCGTTCGGTTGCCGGAACACCGGAACTCAGTGGCAGGTCGTCAAGCAGATAGAGTCCGAGCTCATCAAGCCGTTTATCCCTCAGGTCAGCAAAGATTTCGTCTCCAAGCTCTAGCCGAAAGTTGACGGCAGGTGTGCGTTCTTCACCCCTCCTCGCTTTGCTCGCGGACGACAAAGATTCTGCACTTGTCCCGAGAGTTTCAAAGTCAAGATCAAGGACGGGCGAGAATGGCTGACCAACAGTTGCGGGATAAGATTGAGTAGCAGCCGACGGCGCGTCGAGCAGTTGCTCAGCAGTAATCGGCTGAGACTCGGTAACCCCTACGACCAGCAGGATCCATGAGGCTGCCAGCACCCAATTCCAGTGCCGCCCGTCCACCTTTGCAGGTTCATTTGGCCTGCCCCAGGGCGAAGCGGTCATGTGAATCGCACAAAGGCTGTTGCGGTATGTTGCGGGAATAAGTCCCGAGTCGCTGCGTTATTTGCGCCCGGTTACACAGGCATCGGCTTAAGTCAGTCGGGCGCGAATCAGGAAATTTTCTCTCGAATCCGGGCTGACTTCCCTGTGCGGCCGCGCAGGTAATAGAGCTTTGCCCGCCGCACAGCGCCTCGCCGGCGGACTTCGATCTCTGCAACAAGCGGGCTGTGGGTTTGAAAAACGCGCTCTACGCCTTCACCGTAGGAGATTTTTCTGACCGTGAACGATGAATTTAGGCCACGATTTTTTCGCGCAATGACGACGCCCTCAAAAGCCTGAAGCCGCTCCCGGGAACCCTCCTTTACCTTGACCTGCACGCGAATCGTATCGCCAGGCGCAAATTCGGGGATATCACTTTTAATCTGCTCGCTATCGAGCTGCTCGATAATGTTGGTCATCACGAACTCTCCTGTCCTTTTAATTGTTCCTTAAATTCATCCAGAAGAAGACTTTCTTCTTCACTCAACTGTCTCTTTTCCAACAAGTCAGGTCGCCGCAGCCAGGTCTGTCCTAAAGCCTGCCTTAACCGCCAACGGCGGATCTCATTGTGATTTCCACCGAGCAGCGTTTGCGGCACCGTTCTCCCTTCAAATTTCTCGGGCCGTGTGTAATGCGGCCAATCCAGCAATCCGACACTGAAAGAATCCGTTTTGGCCGATTCCTCGTTGCCCAGGACGCCAGGCAGGAATCTCACCAACGCTTCTATCAGAACCATCGCGGGCAGCTCCCCTCCTGCTACCACGTAGTCTCCAATGGACAACTCCTCGTCTACCTCTGCGTCGAGGAGTCTCTGGTCGATCCCCTCGTATCTACCGGCCAGCAGCACCAACGCGGGTTCGGCCGCTAACCTCTCAACTGTCCCCTGGTCCAAAGGCCTTCCCTGTGGGCTCAGACCGATAACTCTCCCCTGACCGGCCAATCGCGCGTCGCGGATCGCCGCCGCAAGCGGGGGCGCCTGCATGACCATTCCGGGACCGCCGCCGTAGGGTCGATCGTCTACGCGGCGGTAGTTATCCTCACAATAATCACGCGGATCCCAGAAGTTTAACTCCAAAATCGAGCGCTCTAGCGCAATCCTCGCTACGCCAAAATCTCCAACTGTCCTCACCAGCATTGGAAAAATGCTGACAATATCTATGCGCATGGCTCATAACCCGGACATTTTCAAAACTGCGTATCCCAGTCAACCAAAATTCGACCGAGTTCAAGGTCCACCTCATGTACTGTGTTTGGAATATAAGGGATCAACCGATCCCTGTCGGACTTCACCACCAATACGTCGTTAGCGCCTGTCTCCATAAGGTGATCAACTTTACCCAGCAGTTCGCCTTCAAGATTGATTACCGTGAGCCCTCTCAACTGGTACCAGTAAAACTCGCCTTCTGAGGCAGGTGGCAGCCATGTCGACCAGACTGCGATCTTCATTCCCACCAGCGCCATCGCCTCATCTCGACCGGTACAATTTTCAAGATGCGCGATTACGCCTTTACCGTGCCGCTGTCCCGTCAGCACTGCTACTTCTTTCCAGCCACCCTCCTGGTCTAAAAGCCATCTCGGGTAGTCGAGAATACCGCCCCGGTGCCGAGAATAATCAAAGACTTTGACCCATCCTTTGACTCCGAAAACGCCATTAATCTGACCGAGGAGCAGAGGTTTTCCGTCTTGATCAGACATGACGGCCTGGCATCAAGTCGAATCCGGATATGAAATTCAGATGCCGCCCGCCCTTGATCGGGCCGGGAAGTCTTTATGGTTTCACGGGTTCAGAAAAGATGCTACCCGCTCAGAGGGCTGAGCCCCCTTACTGATCCAATACTGCGCGCGCTCATGATCCAGTCGCAAAGACTCTTCACCCTTGGCAGCCATTGGATTGAAAAACCCAATACGCTCAATAAACCTGCCACGGGGTTGCCGACGCCGGTCAGAGACGACAATTGAATAAAAAGGCCGCTTTTTTGAGCCGCCGCGGGCAAGCCGAATGGTCACCATTTGTACAATCCTCTAATAATTCGCCAAACCAGTCAATTTTAACATAGAAATTCCCCCCCACAGGCGCAACTACAACCTTATTGCATCATCGATGGGCCGCCTCCGGGAAAACCTCCTCCTTTGAGCTGCCCCATCAACTTCGCCATTCCCCCTTTGCCCTTCATCTTTTTCATCATTTTCTGCATCTGTGTGAACTGCTTTAGAAGTCGATTAACCTCCTGAACCTGAGTTCCTGAGCCCGCTGCAATGCGCCGTTTCCGCGAACCCTTGATGACAGCTGGGAACGCGCGCTCACCAGGCGTCATGGAGTTAATCATTGCGATCAACCGGCCGGTCTCACCGCCCCCCATCTGAGCGCGAGCAGCTTGAGGTACTGCAGACATGCCCGGAATCTTATCCATCAAACTGCCGAGACCGCCCATTTTTTCAACCTCGAACAACTGGTCACGAAAATCCTCAAGATCAAAGCCTTTGCCCTTTTTGAGCTTGTGCGAAATTTTCTGGGCTTTTTCCTGATCTACACTGCGCTGGACCTCTTCGACGAGCCCCACCACATCACCCATCCCAAGAATCCGGGATGCGACACGTTCTGGATGAAAGGGCTCGAGAGCAGATGAATCCTCTCCGATGCCGAGGAACTTGATAGGCTTTCCCGTCACCTCTCTTACCGAAAGCGCCGCACCCCCCCGCGCATCACCATCTGTCTTTGTCAAGATCACGCCAGTCAGTCCCAGGGCATCATTGAACGCGCCGGCACTAGTAACGGCGTCTTGGCCTGTCATGCTGTCCACCACGAAAAGTGTCTCCACTGGGTCAACTGTCGCATGCAGCGCTTTGAGCTCGGTCATCATTTCATCGTCAACATGGAGCCGGCCCGCAGTGTCGATAATGACGACATCGTCTGAACGTACCCGCGCCTGCGAAAGTGCATCCTGCGCGATCGCCACCGGTTCTACCCCTTCGGATAGGAAGTCCACCCCGGTTTGTTCTGCTAGTTGTGCAAGCTGCTCAATTGCTGCGGGTCGGTATACATCTACACTGCACAACAGCACTTGCTTCTTCTGACGCTCTTGAAGAAAGCGGGCAAGCTTTGCCGCAGTCGTCGTCTTTCCGGCGCCCTGAAGCCCAGCAAGCAGTATGACTGCCGGCGGACTGGTGGCCAGGTTTAACTCTTCGTTCTGAGCCCCCATCAGCGCGACGAGTTCATCATGGACTACCTTAATTACGGCTTGACCGGGGCTGAGGCTCTCCAAGACTGCCTCGCCCACAGCCTTCTCCCGCACTCGGTCCAGGAAACTGCGGACCACCGGCAACGCCACGTCCGCCTCCAACAACGCGATGCGAACTTCGCGTAACGCTTCGCCAATGTTGTCCTCGGTAAGCCGGCCTCGTCCGGTCAAACCTTTAAAAGTCGCTGTTAACCGATCACCTAACTGGGAAAACATTTACTGGATCTCTTTGCTGGTTGTGTTGTCGCCCGAGAGGTTTACCCCTCGATGGCCATCTGGTTTAGGCTAAAATCAATGTTTAGTCGAAGAATGGACGCATGATTTTACACTTTGGCCTAATTCTTAGGTTAAGCGCGCCCGATCAGCCACCTGCAACCCCGCCTGATCATGACCAGTATCTTTAGTCTTACGGCAATGCTTCTTTATGCAGGCGCTTGGATCGCCTTGCTCCGAACGCTTTCTGCTGACGGACCCCGAGACCGGGTCGGGACATTTGACGGCCTGCTTGGCTACCTCGCTGTGATGGCCCACGGCCTGGTTTTGATTCCAGCCTTTTTTCTGGGTGGACACCCGAATCTCCCTCTCGGGAGCACATTTTCACTGATCGCACTGATTATTGCGGCTCTCTTTTTGGCTGTTCGGCTTTTCCAGCCGATCCAAGGCCTTGGAGTGTTGATATTTCCGTTTGCATTTACCGGCGTTGTCTTTGGATGGTTGCTACCGGGCCCGACCTACGCCGCAAAACTACACGGCGCCACCAGCCTCTTTCATCTCTTGGGCGCCGGCCTTGCCTGCGCATTACTGAGTCTCTCGTTGGCTCAGGCATTGCTACTACATTTTCACGATCGTGATCTGAAACGAAAACGTGCCGGTGGGTTTTTCAAGTCTTTCCCGCCAATTCAAACCATGGAAAACGTGCTGTTCCAGATGGTTTATCTGGGATTCGGATTGCTGACACTGACTCTGCTGAGCGGCGCCCTGTCTTCGGGGCAGATGTTCGGCCAGGTACTGCTGTTCAATCATCACACGATCCTCGCGTTACTGGCCTGGATGAGCCTCGCTGCTCTGGTGCTGGGCAGGATATTGCTGGGCTGGCGGGGCCGAGCAGCGGTGCTGTGGACCGGTCTCGGATTTTTCCTGCTTGCGACCGGATACTTCGGAACACGATTTGTTTTGGAAATCCTACTGGCGTACTAGGGGTACCAAGAAATTCCCGGATTTAAATTCCGAGTCGATCCAGAAAGCCGTACCAACCGACCGACGCTGACAAAAACCACGGTTTGCCATAGTAAAGCGGGCGGGTCCGGAACGGTAAATCTGAAAGGACGCTCCGCCCCTCTTCGCGACCAAGCACCTGTTGGCCGAGTCGGGTCCCAAAATAGCTCGCTAACGCTACGCCTGAACCGCAGTAGCCCATCGAGTACCAGATTCCGTCGTGACATCCCAGATGCGGCATATGCTGAAAGGTCCACCCCACAAAACCCATCCACGAGTGGCTTACTTTGGCATCTCGAAGTTGCGGGAAAATGGCCGTCATATGATCGTGGAGCCGGGGAGCACTCACCCGGGGGTCGGTTTCGCTGAGCGATACCCGGCCGCCGAAAAGTATCCGGCGTCCATCCGGAGATAACCGGTAATAGACCACAACCCGTCGTGTGTCGACGATCATGCGATTGCCGGGAATCAGTGACCGAGCGACCGTTTCACCAAGGTCTTCTGTAGCGATCATGTAAGTCCCGATCGGAAAAACGCGACGCTGCTGCCAAGGTGTCAGTCGGCTGGTGTATCCGCTGGTGGCAATCACCACCTCGCCGGCTCGCACACGTCCCCGGTCTGTCTCAACCACAAAACCCTCTCGATCGCCGCTGCGCTCAATGGCTGTAACTCGGGTATGGCCAACGACCGTGACACCGCTCTCTTGCGCCCGGGCAAGAATCCCTTGGTGATAAGCGGCCGGGTCGACGGCGGCATGCTGACACTGCACCACACCCCCGTGATAAAACTCAGTGTCGATTTCTTTGGGTTGATCCGCCCGGGGCACCAGAAATGCCTCCATCTCGAGACCCGGAGGTTGAGACTCAAGTTTACGAGCAAGCTGATCGTAGTGACGAGGTGTATGCGCGCCAAAGAAACGCCCGCAGACACGGTAGTCACAATCTATGTTCTCCTCCCGGATGAACTCACCGATCCATGACAACGCCCGCTGGCCTTCACGATGCACCTCATAGGCCGTCTCGCGACCGTGTTCTTTTTCCAACGCAGCGAAGTCTGGCTTGATCCCTGTCCCGATTTGCCCGCCATTTCTTGAACTACATCCCCATCCGGGCTCGGCGGCATCAACCACGAGCGTTGAGCGGCCACCTCGGGCTGTTTGTAGTGCGCCACACAAACCGGTATAGCCCGATCCCACGATCAAGACGTCAGTACTTGCCGGCAAATGCGGTGGATCCTCTTTGGATCTTGGTGTCCGCTCCCACCAAAAGGGGTGCTCGCGCAGATCGGAAGAAAGCAGACGACTTGAATCTCTTTTCATCTAAGACTCCCGCTAGCCGGAAAATTCACTGACCTGATACGTTGCCCCGTCCAGCCATGCCGGCGAAATTTCGACTCCCCAACCAGGCTGATCACTGACCGTCACCTTTCCGTCCGTTACCGTAAAAGGTGATTCCACAAAAAGCCCGTCCTGCCAAGGGTAATAGTCTACGCCTTCAATTGAGAACTCGAGATACTTCCCCGCATTGGGGATCGTTCTTAAAAGATGCATGGTGAAAAGCGTCACCATAGAAAGGTTAGCGCAGTGCGGCGTACACGGCAGCCCGGCTTCAGCCGCCATGGCGGCCACCTTCATGGCACGCAGCATCCCGCCAACATAACAGACATCGGGCTGAACAATATCGACCGCGGGCAACTCAATCATACGTCTCCAAGTAGGAAGATCGCAGTCCTGTTCTCCGCCTGTGACGTCGAGTGACAGCACCTCCTTCACCTGCTGCGTCTGTTCAAGTTCCCAGTACGGGCACGGCTCCTCAAAATGCTCAACACCGCAGTCCTCGAGCAGTTGTCCAACCGCAATTGCCCGCTTTGGCGAAAATCCGCTATTGGCATCGACCAGGAGAGAAACCTCATCTCCCAGTCCATGTCGGATCGCCGGGACAATCGCCTCGGTTCGTCCGGGCCACTCATCAATATCACGACCACACTCCGCACCAACACGGAACTTGAACGCATCAAAGCCGAATTCATCCCGCAGCCGATCCAAACGTTCACACTCGGCTTCTGGGGTAATGTCCCGTCGCATGCTAGATCCATAGGTGCGCAAACGACCAGGGGTGCCCCCGAGCACTTCACAAACACTCTTACCCTGTTTCTTGCCCTGCCTATCCCAAAGCGCCGTCTCGAGCCCAGCAAGTGCCCGTCGAAGATAAGATCCGGGGAACTTGTGCTCGCGCTCGGGAATGATCTGTACCAACGAGGTGATATCGTCAGCAGATTCACCTAGAGACCAGGGTGCTATCTGACGATGCAGTATCTGCGCTGTGATGTCTGAGTTATAGGGTGATACCTGTCCCCATCCAACGCCTCCATCACGACAACTGACCCGTACAAATGACAGATACTCACGGCTGAAGGTTTCGATACGTTCAATGATGGAACTGTCATCAAAGTCCGGCATGCGCATTCCTTGACTTCACCTCTAATTGAGCAGCCTGCTATTTTGACCGAAAGCACCAGCATTGCCTATGCTCCCCGGATAGTGACAGGAATCTACCCGGGGCAGGCACACGGCTCACAGGAAAGCCTTCTAAAATAGTAGGGAGGTTGCACGCTCTTCGATTTAGCTGCCAACCGCTCTTTCGAATATATAAAGATGGATAACCCCTTCATTGATTGATAACGGTAAACAAACCCCGCAGCATCGTCTTGCCGGAGTTCTGCTGCTCGTTATGATTGTCGCATCTGTACTTGCGGGCTTCGGCCTTTCGGACTTCCTGTGGGTGTCTGGGTTCAGCGCCCTCTCGGCTCTAGTCCTACTCTGGTCGCGTAACCGACGAGCTCAACGCATCCAATGCTTCGTTTTTGTGGCAATTGGCTTCACCTGTCTCGCGTTTGCCTGGTCTCATGGCTATGACGGGTTCCCGATCAAACAAATGCTGACGCAGAATCATCTCTTGATCAGCCTGCTTTCGGCAGTAAGTTTTCTGAGATTGATCACCGACACGCGAGGCACTGGCCGACAGATACCCCGGACCGGCAAAAAAGCCTTTTTACAGACCCTCGCCGGAATCCATTTCTTCTCATCAGTGATCAATCTCTCGGCGCTCATTATTTTCGGAGATGCTCTTGCGAAAAAAGGGAAACTTGGCCGCACAACTGCGACCAGTCTTCAGCGGGGATTCTCGTTGGCGGCACTGTGGTCACCATTTTTTGCGGCGATGGGGACCTGTCTCTTGTATGCCCCCGGAACGAAGCTGCCGGACCTGTGGCTACTGTCGATGCCACTTTGCTTTTTTGGTTTGGTAATCACCTGGACCGAATACCGATTCTCTCAGTCGAGGCGAATGGATACCTTCGAGGGCTATCCCGTTAACTTCCGAGCCCTTTTAGTCCCCTCTATTATGGTTGTCTGCATTCTGGCAGCGAACTCGCTTTTTCCAGATATTTCGGTACTGGTGCTGGTCTCAGCCCTATCTCTGATCGTGACGGCATTGGTAGCCACATTCCGCGAGTCACTATTCCGAGCGATCAGAACCGTTCGAAATTTCAGTTGCACCCGTCTGCCGGACATGTACGCAGAATTAGGACTTTTTTTTAGCACCGGGGTTATGGCTACAGGTATTTCCGTGCTGGTAGCAAAAACCCAACCCACGCTTGATGTGGTCGGATTTACGGCCGAGATTGCCATTGCTCTGCTCGCTATTCTGCTCTTACTGGCGGTTGCCGGGGTGCACGCAATTGTCAGCATCGTCGCTGCATCCGCCATCGTCATGCCACTTAACCCCGAACCCGCTATATTGGCTTTTATCTTCCTCGTCACTTGGTCCGTCGGCGCAACCGGAGGACCTATCTCGGGCCTCAATCTCGCTATGCAAAGTCGTTATGGGGTGGGAATGCTTCAGTGCTTCACCTGGAATCTGCGCTACACGATTGGGATGTTCCTCGGCGCAAGCGCGATCATCCTGGTAGCACTGGGCTAACCCGCAACAAGTCTTTTATTCGGGCGCAAGATACCAGCGGAATTCCAGAGGTGTGAATTCTTTATAAAACGCGTCGAGTTCAAATTGCTTGCACTCGCGGTATAGCTCAAGGTAAGCCAAGCCCATATAGTCGGGCAGGAATTTGGCCCTTGCCACTCGGTCGAGTGCGCGTTGCCATACGAACGGCACCTTTGGATCCAACTCCGCGCCGGCATTATCCTGTCGTGCCACCGGTGGTTCGAGCTGATGCTCGATGCCATGATGAATACCGGCTAGGATCGCCGCTAAGGTAAGGTAGGGGTTTGCGTCGGCTCCCGCCATCCGGTGCTCAAGTCGTCGTGCCTCGGGCGCACCTGCCGGGACCCGGACTGCGACTGAACGATTGTTATAGCCCCAAGTTCTTCCCGTCGGGACATAAAGGTTAGGGCCAAACCGACGGAAAGAATTCAAGTTCGGCGCGAAGATCGCCATCGATTCTGGAAGCAGCGCTAGCGTTCCGGCGATGGCCTGTCGCAGCCGATCGCTGCCTTGTTCGGATCCGTCATCAAAGATGTTACGGCGGGAATCATCAAGGATACTAACGTGGGTATGCAGGCCATTTCCGGCACTGTCGGGGTATGGCTTCGCCATAAAGGTTGCGGCTACCCCATGTTTCCTCGCGATGCCTCTGACCGCCCGCTGCAATAGGATCGCATGATCTGCAGCCGCAACGGGATCACTGACGTGCTCCAGGTTGATCTCAAACTGCCCGGCCGCATACTCTGAACTTGCACCTCCCAAGGGCACTCTCTGTGCCGCGCACGCCGATTCCATCTCGGCCAGAAAACTGCTCACTCCATCCAGATCTGCCAGGCTGTAAACCTGTGTACGTTCAGCGGATCGACCCGTATCGGGAAGTACCGGCGGATGCGCTTCACCAGCATCAGCCAATGCGCTATCCAATAGATAAAATTCGAGCTCAAGCGCGACCACGGGGTTGAGGCCATCGTCCGCCAACCGCGACACAACCCTACGAAGTACATGCCTTGGGTCTACCGGACAGGGCTCTCCATCCAGTTCATGAAGAATACCCAGTACCTGCGCCGCACCAGGCCCCGCCCAGGGTACGGGTGCCAACGAACCGGCAACCGGCCGTACCGTCACATCGGGATCCCCATCCGAAAAACCACGCCCTCCCGCGTTAGTCCCGACTCCATTAACGTCAAGAAGAAAAGTGGAGCTTGGTATCAGAATGCCTTGGTCGTACAACTTCTCCAAATGCTTGCGGCCAACGCGTTTGCCGCGAACGATGTTGCATAAATCCGGCAACAAAACATCTACAAATTCGGTTTCTGGATACGCTTTTAAAAACCGCTTGAGTTCTATGTCTTGGGTATCGATCGCTTCTTTCACTTGCACTCCTGATCTGAATATTGCTCTGCATGCGTCTCACGGCTGAGCGCAATACTCAGGATAGCCACCACCAGCCACACCAGCATCAGAGAAAATCCGAGGCGATAGCCCTCGAAAGTGTAAATCCTAAGCACATCAACGCCGACACTACCGTTCCAATGCCGATCCAGCAACCAGCCGATCAACGGCTGGAGGAGCATAGGCCCACACATCACTCCCATATTGACCACTCCGGAGACAGTGCCCGCCAGATTCATCGGAACCGATTCTTTAGCCTGGGTAAATCCGAGGATCATCCCACCCGAGAAGAATCCTGCGCCTAGAAGTGCACCGATCAACAAACCCCGAGGAAGATCCGGCACCAGAATCACCACTGCCCAACACACAAACGCAAAGCAGGTCCCTACAAGATAAGGCAACCTGCGCAACCCAATCCGCTCGGAGATGATTCCAAAGAGCGGACCACTGAACGCCCACGACAACATAATGCTTGAACACACAGTCGCCGCAGCGGTTGAAGACATGCCATAGACATGCGTCAGAAAAGGGATGCCCCATAATCCCGAGAACGCCAAGATCGACCCTACGATTCCACCTGGCGCAATTGCGAGGAGTAACGTGTTCCGGTAGCGAAAGACCCGTCTCAGTCTCTGCCACTCGGATTCACGTTTAGCCGTTGCGGGGCCCACATTTACGTATCCCAAATATCCCCGATCGCTCGGATCGTCCCGGACGACCCACCACACCACCACGGCCAGAACAATCCCGACGGCGGCCACAACTAGCGTAACTGCCCGCCAGCCAAACGCTCCGCTTGCAAGGTGCAGCGGCACCCCAGCAAAGACCGCTCCCGTCATACCGGCTACCAACAGCAACCCTGCTGCCAAAGCAAATCGCTCCGGCGCGAGCCAATGAGCGGCGAGCTTCAGGGTACATACAAAACCAACGGCCACAAACCCGCCGATCAACAAACGTCCCACCCCAGCCCAAAACAACGATGGGGCCATTGCAAAGATAATCGCGCCGAGAGTGCTGAGCACCAGTCCGGCCATCAGTAGTCGACGGGGGCCAAATCGATCAGCCAACAATCCGGTGGGAATCTGCATCAACACATAAGAATAGAAGTAAAGAGCGGAGAGGCTTCCCAACGACGCTGCACTCAAGCCAAAATCCAGGCTGAGTTCACGATGCAGGACGGCAGGCGCCACCCGGTGAAAAAATCCCAGGAGAAATAGTCCGGCACCCAATGACCATACTGCCCAGGCGAGCAGTGCGGGGGCGTGACGATTGGCGGAAGACGAAGCGGGCATATCAAATGACGTATTGGTTATCGACTTTGCTTCAGTTTCGGTTTTAAATTGGCTCTGTCCAATTTAGGATGGCCCGACTACCATCGTGAGCCGTTCGTATGAATAACAGCCTGAATCGACCTCCCGATCCTGGTCTTAACTATTTTGATGGCGAGCTGAGCGAAGTTTTTCTCTGCTGGCGACGGATTATTTCCGCTCACGGAATTCCGTGGGTGTCCGGCTCCTGCGCACAACTCGACCCGGCTCTTCAATTCGAAACATGAAACCCTATTCCGCCTGGAAAGTATTCGTCAACGGCCTGACCGGCCAGAAGGGTTGGGAGCGCGCCTGGCGTGACCCTGAACCCAAGGCGCAGTATGATGTCGTGATTGTCGGCGCCGGACTGCACGGGCTCGCTACCGCGTATTATCTCGCGAAGAACCATGGTATCACCAATGTCGCCGTCGTGGAAAAAGGCTGGCTTGGCGGTGGGAATGCAGGGCGGAACACCACTATTGTCCGCTCCAACTACATGCTTCCCGGCAACCGTGAATTTTATGAACATTCTCTCAAGCTCTGGGAAAACCTGAGCCACGATCTTAACTACAACGTGATGTTCAGTCAGCGGGCCCACGTGACCCTGCTGCATTCACCGGCCGCCCGTGACGGTGCCGCCCGACGTTACAACACAATGCGCCTTACCGGCTCTGACGGCGAACTGTGGGATCTCGAGACACTGAAGCGCACTATCCCCCACCTCAACTATTCTACGGATGCCCGTTTTCCGATTATTGGCGCGATGGCGCAGCC
>MDTB01132539.1_pt1 | contig 13686 bp, 10 predicted proteins | sample 811161 | NCBI WGS metagenome assembly MDTB01 (sample SAMN05326650, study PRJNA326480) | marine metagenome | isolation source: seawater | place: Mediterranean Sea | collected 2009
GGGATCAATGAGTGACATGATATTTTTATCGCAAGCCTCCATTGTAGGAATGTATTTTGGAGCGCAGGCATACATGAGTAGAAAATAATGGCAATTGAAGTTAGTCGTTCCGATATATCGGGAGACTATTTATATGAACTAGAGTCTGAGACACGCTACCTGAAAGTCCCCGTGGCTCCTTATATTGAACTATTAGGAATTACGCCACTACCTTCACAGATAGCTATAATGAATGCTGTGAATAGTCCCAAGTATCGGTTTGTCTGTGCTGCCGTATCTCGAAGGCAAGGCAAAACGTATATCGCTAATATTATAGGTCAAGTTGTATCGCTTGTACCAAGTTCTAACATTTTAATAATGTCTCCCAATTATGCGCTGTCTCAGATTTCTTTTGATTTACAAAGACAGCTTATAAAGCATTTTGATTTAGAGGTAACAAAAGATAATGCGAAAGATAAAGTTATCGAACTCTCCAATGGATCCACAATCCGGATGGGTTCTGTTAATCAAGTGGATAGCTGCGTTGGTCGCAGTTATGATCTTATTATCTTTGATGAAGCCGCTTTGGCTGATGGCCGTGACGCTTTCAACGTGGCTCTTCGTCCAACTCTAGATAAACCTAACTCAAAAGCAATTTTTGTTTCAACACCACGAGGAAGAAACAATTGGTTTTCAGAATTTTTTTACAGAGGCCACTCAGACGAATTTCCAGAGTGGTGCTCAATAAAAGCAACTTATAAAGATAATCCAAGAATGTCAGAATCTGACATTATTGAAGCAAGGAGGTCAATGTCGGACGCAGAGTTTCGACAAGAATATGAAGCAGATTTTAATACGTACGAAGGTCAAATTTGGAATTTTAATTTCGAAGAGTGCATACAAGATTTCTCTCAGCTTGATACTACATCAATGGATGTATTTGCTGGGCTTGACGTTGGGTATAAGGATCCTACTGCCGTTTGTGTAATAGCTTATGATTGGGAACAAGAAAAATTTTACTTATTGGAGGAGTATTTAGATGCAGAACGAACAACTGAGCAGCACGCACTTCAAATACGAAATCTTATTGATAAGCATGATATTGACTTTATTTATATTGACTCAGCAGCTCAGCAAACCCGATTTGACTTGGCGCAAAATTATGACATCACCACGATTAACGCTAAAAAGTCCGTACTCGACGGAATCGCGCACGTGGCCGGGATTATCGATAACGACAAGCTTTGTATAGATCAAACATGCACTGAAGCCCAATATGCAATTGAATCTTACCAATGGGATTCGAATCCCAACTTAATGAAGGAACGACCAAAGCATGATCGCGCTTCACATATGGCAGATGCACTTCGATATGCACTTTATTCATTTATAACTTCAAATACTACCTTTTAAAAAATAGTATTTGACAACGTAGTTGAAACCTTATATACTACACTTATCACATTAAGGTATATTTTAAAAATGCCGAAACTTAAAAGAGATATTGTAAAGTATGTTCGAGACAGAGCAAAGTCTCGATACGAGAAGGATTCAGAGTGTAAAATTTGTGGCGCTACAGAAAGACTTGACTTTCACCACTATTATAGTATGACTTTATTGCTCAACAAATGGCTACAAGACAACGATTTAAATCCACAATACATACAATCCCTACGAGATGACTTCATAGAAGAACATGAACCAGAATTATTTGAATATACAGTTACTCTCTGTCATCCCCACCATTTAGCATTGCATAAGGTTTATGGGAAAGAGCCACCGCTTGTAACTGCTAAAAAACAAATGCGGTGGGTACAGATTCAAAGAGAGAAACATGGCTTGGTATCATAAACTATTTAATCTTGAGGAAAAACAAAACCCTGCCCAGGTTTACTTGGGTGGTACCGTTGAAAGCTCTCGAGAATATACTCAAAATTATGAGAGTTTCTACGAAAGTCTTGAGATTGTAAACCGTGGTGTAAATATGATTGTTGATGACACTGCGGAAATACCAGCAATGATTGTTCCCATAGAAGCAGCTCGAGGTGTAGTTACTGGAGTAAAGAGGTCAAAAGTTTTTCAGTTACTCAATAAGCAAGCAAACCCTTTTCAAGATATTAGCGCATTTAAACGAAATTGTATAACCGACTTTTTAATCGATGGAAATATTTTTATATATTATGATGGAGCACATTGCTACCATCTTCCAGCAGATAAAGTAAGAATAGAAACTAGTCGGGAAACTTTAGTTGAAAAATATTTATACAATGATATAGTTTATACTCCCGATGAAATAATACATATAAAAGAGAACTCTTTTCATGATATCTATCGAGGAGTATCACGTTTAAAACCAGCATTAAGAACAATGATTCTTATGAATCGAATGAGAAATTTTCAAGACAAGTTTTTTGAAAATGGAGCTGTCCCAGGTCTAGTACTCAAAAGTCCTAATACTTTATCAGATAAAATTAAGGAAAGAATGATCTTGGCTTGGCAGCAGCGTTATAGGCCCGATAGCGGAGGAAGACGACCACTTATATTAGATGGAGGCATTGAAGTAGATGCTCTCACACAACAAAATTTTAAAGACTTAGATTTTCAACAATCTATTGCAGACAACGAAAAAATTATTTTAAAAGCATTAGGAATACCACCAATATTACTGGATTCTGGAAACAATGCAAATATTCGTCCTAATATGAGATTGTATTACTTAGAAACTATACTTCCAATTGTGCGAAAGATAAATCATGCATACGGAAGATATTTTGGTTTTACAATTCGAGAAGACGTAACAAATACTCCTGCTTTGCAGCCTGAACTTAGAGATGCAGCTGCTTATTATACTTCTCTAGTAAATGCAGGAGTTATAACAACAAATGAAGCACGAGAAAAACTAGGCTATGATTTTATTGATGGACAAGATGAAATAAGAGTTCCACAAAATATAGCAGGAAGTGCAGTAAACCCCAGTCAGGGGGGAAGGCCAGAAGAGGAAAACAATGATGAATAAAATTTTTAATTTAACATCGACGTTTAAGTCAGAAGAGCAAGAAGATGGCTCTATTATGGTCCGAGGATTAGCAAGCTCTGTAGCAAAGGATAGAGTAGGTGATATTATCGATGCAGATGCTTGGACTAAGGGCGGGTTGGATAATTTTCAAAATAATCCAGTTATATTGTTTAATCACGATAAAAATAAGCCAATTGGAAGAGCAACAAAAGTTACTCCTACTAGCGATGGCTTACATATGGAAGCAAAAATTAGTAAACACGCTGACATAGCAAATTTAATAAAAGACGGTGTTCTTGGGGCCTTTTCTGTTGGTTTCCGAGTCAAGGACGCTGAAAATATGAAGGAAACTGACGGATTACGGATTAAGGACGCTGAGTTGTTTGAAGTATCAGTTGTATCGATACCTTGCAATCAAGCAGCAACTTTTTCTCTAGCGAAGGCTTTTGATTCTGAAATGGAATATAAAGACTTCAAGCAAACTTTTCAAAGCGTGGAAAATTCCACTTCAAAGGAGATAGATATGTCGGAAGAAACTACAACTTCTGGAATCGACTTGGAAGCTTTTGCTAAGAAAGTAGCAGAGGAAACTGCTGCTAAAATCAGCATGAAGCAAGCCGAGCAAAAAGCTGCGGAAGAAGCAGAAGCTAAAAAAGTAGCTGACGCAGAGGCTGCAAAGACTCTCGAAGGAGAGAAAATTCAAGCATCAATTCGCAGTGGTATTGAAACTGGTGCTGAAAAACTGGTCACAGATATACAAGCTGATTTCGATAAGCAGAAAGAAATTGATATTAATGCTATTAAAGAAAAATATGAGTCTGCTCTCAAAGAAAAAGCAGAAGAACTCGAAGCTATGCGTAATAGCAAGCGTGATTTTTCTGGACGTGGTAATGGCGATCTTAGCAACCTTTCACAAGAAGCTAAGCAAGAACTTTTAAATGCTCGTATTCTTGGTACAATCACTAAGAAAGGCTGGGACACTGAGTATGGTAAAGAAGTACTTGAAAAAGCTGTAGGTACTTCAGGAATTGGTAATATTGTAGGTGGTGCTACAAGCACTACAGTAACTACTGCGTTGGATATTGTTACTACTACAACTTTCGAAGAAGCTGTAAAGCTTGAGCAAAAAGTTGCTCCCCTCTTCAGAGAAGTTCCTGTCCAATCTGGCGCTACAATCTTGCCCTTCGCCCCAGACGCAGTAGCCGCAACCTTTGGAACGGCTGATACTGCTGAGAACGATGCTAATCGACTCACAGGAGAAGGTAGCTCGACTGGAGCCTATACGGCAACACAAATCTTGCTCACACCTCACAGATTAATTTCTCATACGTCTATTAACAACGAGACTGAGGAAAAGACTCTCGTGAATATTCTTCCAATGCTAAATCAAGCAATGGGACGTGCTCATGCAAAAGCAATCGATGCTCGTATTCTTTTCGGACATACTAGCGGCAGCGGCATTAAAGGTCTCATAGGTAAGGACGGTACTGATGACGGTACTACTGGTACTAACGGATTTGCTGGAATTTCAGCTGCAGGATTTGACTTGTTCAAGAGAACTGCTGGTGGCGGTATTCTTGGAGTCAAAGATGATGGCACAGTTGTAGAAGATACTATCGAAACAGCTATTACAGCAGCAGAAGGCGGCGCAGGCGGTGCAATTGAGTTTGTAACTCCTTTCGGTCTTCTTAGCTTAAGAAAGCAAATGGGTAAGTTTGGTATGAATCCTGCGGATGTTACTTTCATACTTCCTATTGATGGATACTATCAGCTCATTGATGCAGACGGCTTTACCGATATTTCAGAAGTAGGCCCGGGACTTGCTGGTAAGCTTACTGGTCAGGTAGGAACTGTATTTGGTTCTCCTGTAATTGTAACTGATCAAATGGCAGACGTTCTTAGAACAGCTGGATCAAGTGGAGTTAGTAAGACAGCAGCACTTGCTGTAAACTCTGCAAACTATATTATTCCTCGTCTCCGAGGCGTAACGTTTGAAACGGACTATCAAGTTCAGCAGCAGCGTAACTTGATTGTTGCTCACCAGTCTCTTGGATTCCAAGAATTGGAAGCAGGCTCAGGTTCACATCTTCCTGCGGTTCGTGCAGTTTACAACTAAGACTTGTAATACTACTTATGAGGGGTTCGCCCCTCATAAGTTTTTACTAATGGACTTAATATGGCTAATCTTATTACATTATCGACATATAAAGATATTACAAAAATAAAGTCAGCTGAAAGTGACTTTATTTTGCAGTCATATATAGATTCTATAAGTCAATTAGTAAAAACTTATTGTAATAATAGTTTTCTTGATTTTTATAGTTCAAATAAAGTAGAGACTTTTAGTATAAACTGGGCACAGCAATTTGTTCAGTTAGCAGAAACTCCTGTAAATACTATTGTAAGTGTAAAAGAGCGAACAGGAATTACAGAAAATTATTCAACTTTAAGCTCTTCAAATGAATATTACTTTGATCCAGTAACTGATGCAATATATAGAAGTAATGGAAATATTGGATACAAAAACTTTCCTATAGGTCCCGGTGCTGTAGAGGTTACATATACAGCAGGATACGCTTCAACTCCAGAAGACCTAAAACTAGCAGTTATTGATTTAGTTACATATTACTTTAAAGAAGAACGAAAAAATAGACAAACAATTGCGGGTGCAAGTATACAAAACCCTGGCTCTACTACTCAACGTGATAATATTGCTTTTCCCGATCACATAAAAAGAGTACTAGACTTATATAAGAACTACTAATGGCACAAAGGTCTTTACGACTCTATCTTGGAAGAATTAAAAAAGAGCTTGATCAACAAGCATCACAAGTAAGGGGATCAAGCGGAAAAAAGATTGGAGCTGCTCAGTGGTGGAGAGAAACTACAGGGGATAGAAAAACAACAACTATTACAATTACAAAAGCAAAAATAACTAATGCTCTTCGACAACGCTTGAACAAAGGATTATCTTATGTAAACTCAGCAGGAGTTCGAGTAAAAGTTAAAATTCCTGTCTCCCTTGTTTTGGAGCTAAGTGATGCTTTTGATAAGTTCAAAGTAAATGCTGAAGCAAAGTTCGAAGCGGCTGGAGGAATAAATCAAGCAGAAGGGCTTCCAATTATAAAATTTAAGTTCGAGGAGTATAAAAATCAACGTATATTTAGTAAAATTAGAACTGCCTATGAAAGCGCTCTTAAGGAGCTGTACGATGATTTTACAAACTATATTCGACAAGTTAATGATCTTCCAGACGATGTAAAAATAGAGCGAGCATCAACAACTGGAAAAGGCCCAACAAAATTTAAAGAAGCAAAAGCTGCTGATACATTTGCTCTTGAACATCCAGATGAGCTGCCAAATTACAAACTACGATTAAATGATATTTTTTATAAAGCACTGAAAAATATTGATCAAAGCAATGTAAAACAAGCACTTGAATCAGAAGCACTCGGAGCTTTTCTAGAGATAGAAAAACTAGAAGAATTACTGGAAATAAATGTATTTATAGGAAGCGCTGTAACAAACTTTGTACAATCTGCAAAAGAACGGCAAGAAGCAACATCATTAGAAAAACTGCTTCGAGAAACTTTACTTAAATTAAGAGAAGTACCGTTAAGTGAGTTATCAGGAAGCGACAGTTTATCGGTTGCAGCACGAAAAAAAGCAGCGCAAAAATTATTAGATGCCTTTGCAAGAAAAAGCAATGTAACTGTTATTAACAAAGAAAATACAAAAATAAAAAAGAGCCAAGGCAAAACTAAAACAGTTATAAAGCCAAAAGTAACAGCCGCAAAAGTAAATCTTAGTGCTAATCTTGTTAAAGATAGATTTGCTGCTCCGAAAGGAAGATCAAGAAACAGACAATCACTGGCATCGAATCCTTTAGCAACAATAAAAGCTCTTAATTCAGGATTAGAAGAAATTGTTAGAAAAAATATGAAAAGTCCTGCCTTACAAAATCAAACAGGACGATTTGCAAGAAGTGTTAAAGTAACAAATGTTGTATCAACTCAAAAAGGGTATCCTAGCTATGCTTACACATATGATAATAGGTATAGAGTTTATGAAACAACAAGCGGAAGTCGTTTTTCTAGCCCAGACAGAGATCCTAGAGTACTTATACAACGCTCTATAAGAGAGGCAGCTGCAAAAATTGCAATGGGAAGATTCTTTTTGAGGAGAGAGTAAGTGACAGAGCGAAGTTTTACAACACGACGACAAGGGATTCTTTCTGCACTAGCTACAAAACTAAAAGAAATTAATGGAACAGGTGAGTTTTTATCGAATGTAAATGATAATGTATCTCCAAGATTATTATTCTGGGATGAAGTTGATGAGTTTCCCGCAGTACATTTAAATGCAGGCTCAGAAACAAGAGAATATCTCGGAGGCGGACACAAACACAGATTTTTAACAGTAACAGTACGATGTTATGTAAAGGAGGACGATTCAGTAACAGCACTAGATGAGTTACTAGAAGACGTAGAAACTGTTTTAGAGACTAACTCAAGACTTGCATACAAAGATCGACAAGGGAATGATGCTGTTACACAACAAATCACAATAATTAGTGTAGACACTGATGAAGGTGTACTTGAACCACTAGGCGTAGGAGAGATTACAATAGAGGTTCGTTATTAGAAAATACTGGAAAAAACAAAAGTTTTAATTCATGTCTTTTCAAGAAATCATAGGAGAATACTATGGCTGAACAATTATATTTTAGTAGAGACTCGAAAGTCTATGTTCGTATTCCGGCAACATCAGGGTCTGAAACGAATCAGACTTGGGAAATTCCTGTATTGGATGGTTTCTCATTTTCTCAAGCAACAAATACATCAGAGGTTACTCTTAATGAGATGGCATCTGATAATGCTGGTACAAGTAAGCGTGGACGTAAAATGTTCAATGATTCTCTTGCACCAGCTGATTGGAGTTTTCAAACTTATCTTCGTCCCTATCGCGTTAGCTCGGTATCAAGTAATGGTAGAATGACTGGAGTTGCCAATGATGTACATGCCGTAGAAGAAATTTTATGGGCACTTTTAGTAGGTCAAGTGAATAGAACAGGCGGCACTGTTGAAGGACGGATAAAACAAGCATCAGCCACCCCATTTACATCACCAGTAGTGCCTGCTGATCAACAGAACATTACAGACGGAGATCGAGACGATACCACCTTATCCGCTGTAATATTAACTACTGTTACAGACGGAAATGGCGGAGGAGCAAAACTCAGCCTAACTTATACTGTTACTGGAACTAGTCCAAACAAAACAGGAGTATTTACAGTAACTATTGACGATACTAATCGTGGATCAGGGTATGACGCAGGTGATAAACTTTTTGTAAGTAAAGAAGCAATATTACAAGCAATGAATGCAAAATATGCTGCAGATAATGTTTCAAAAGTTTTAACACAAGCAGATATTAGTCAGGATCTTGAAGTTACAATAGACGCAGGAAAAACAGAAAGTGCAACAACTGGTGTAAGTTTTGACGGTTTTACTCGGAGAAATAATGATGGAAGCTCAACTGATGCTGATCTTACATCAATTGGATTTGGTACTTCCAATAAAACGACTTTAGGAACTGCTGAAATTTTCTTTGATATGGGCGCTTCTTCAGATAATCAAGTTTACAAACTTAGTGGTTGTGTTGTAAACGAAGCAAGTGTAGATTTTGATATCGATGGAATTACAACTGTTACTTGGACTGGAAATGCGAATACAGTAGAATCTATTACAGACTCAGCTACCACTGATCACAAAGCAAATAATAATACTGCAGGAACAACTTCAAGTAACGGAGTTTTGTACGTTATGGGAGGCCAGGCAGCTGATACTTCAAACTTTATTCGAAATAAGCTTTCTCGAATACAAGTAGTTGGAACCACTAAAACTTATGATCTTGTTCTAACTGGTGGAGCTATTACATTTGCAAACAACGTTACATATCTAACTCCTGAAACTCTTGGAGTTGTAAATTCTCCTATTGGGCATATTACAGGCGCAAGAAATATTTCTGGTAACTTTACCTGTTATTTAAATCAAAAAAGTAATTCAAGTGCTGATTTGTTTAAAGATTTAATTACAAGTACTGGCACAGTCACAAATGAATTTGCAATTACTATTTCTGTTGGAGGAACTTCTGCAGCAGCATCTGGTTTGAATACTCCAGGATACAAATTTACAATTCCAAAGGCACACTTAGAAGTACCCACTCATTCTATAGAAGATGTTATTTCTATAGACACTAACTTCCATGGTCTCCCAAGCTCAATTCTAGAAGACGATGAAGCAACTATTGCTTTCTTAGGACCTGTAGCAGCAAATGATGCTAGATAGAAGTTAATAAAAAATAGTTGTTGACAAAATAGTCAAGCTATCATATAATACCAATATCGGGGCAGATTTTCTGCCCCATTCATTCAATAAAAAAGGAATAAGTAAATGTCAGAACCCGTTTCACTAGCAACACTTTTAACACCAAGTAAAACTGTAGGAATAGACTTTCCGGGATGCGATGGAATGGAAATAAAACTCTGTTACTTGGGCAGAGAAGAAATGATTAAATTACGAAAAAAATGTCTTACCACGAAATTTAATCGAAAAACTCGTCAACCTGAAGAAACTCTTGATGAGGATAAATTTTTAGTAAACTACTGCGACTCAGTTATTAAAGGATGGACAGGCTTCAAATATAAGTACCTAGAAGAGCTTCTTTTGGTGGATATTTCAAGTATGGATCCTGAGGACGACTTTGTATATACTTCTGAAAATGCAGAACTATTGATGAAGAATTCTACGAGTTTTGATACTTGGGTAACTGACACAGTGAGTGAACTTGAAAATTTTACGCAGAACAAGTAGCCAGAGTCAGAAAGCTACTTGAAAGATATGTAAAAGAAAGTGATTCTTCTATTGATACTGACAAATATTTAGCTATTTGTGAACAATTGGGAGAAACACCAGATCCCGAAAGAATGCCACTCGACTCTTCAGCTTTTCCTGAAGAAGTTCAAGTGGCATTTTTTATATTTAATCTTTTGTCAGACAATTGGGAAGGAATGTCGGGCACTTATCTTGGAAAAGACTGGTCAAATATTATCGAAATATTTAAACTATATGGTATAGACAATCAAATTGACATATTTTTTTATACAAAACTCTACGAGGAGATTGTTGTTGGCTATAGAAGTCAAGAGCAACAGAGAAAACAAAAAGCAGCAGAACGAAAAGCAAAGGCTGGAGGAAAAAACTTTCGGCATAATGTGAAGGGATAATGGCAAACGATATTGTTGTAAAGTTTAGGGTTGAACAAGATGGCAGCCTCGGTCAAGTCGAAGCTGCTGTAGGTCGTCTTGCAGATTCTACTGATAAAGCGGGAGACAGCGCAAAGCGACATGGCGACCAAACCGAAAAAAATACTGGCGCTCAACAAAAGAATACAAAAGAAACTAAAAAAAGCACTCAAGCTTCTGATGGCTTTATGCGAAAGCAAAAAGGAGTTGCGGGTGCGACAAGTAATTCTACAAAAGCTTTTTCAAAAATGCAACAGGGATCTTCTGGACTTGTCTCTGTTTATGCAACTCTTATGGCAAATGTCTTTGCCCTTAGTCAAGCATTTCTATTCTTAAGAGATGCGGCTGATGTTCAAATACTACAAAATACTCAAGTATCTTTCGCACAAAATACTGGTGTTGCTCTAGGCAAACTTACTCAAGATTTACGAGAAGCGAGCGGAGGAATGTTAGGATTTCGAGATGCGGCACAAGCATCGGCAATGGGTATAGCAAAAGGATTTTCTCCAGAACAACTTCAAGACTTAGCAATCGGAGCTAGAAAAGCATCCGCTGCTCTTGGTCGTGGGTTTGAAGATGCTTTTGATAGATTGATACGTGGTGCTTCAAAAGCAGAACCTGAACTATTAGACGAACTGGGTATTACGTTAAAACTAGCGGAAGCCACAGAAAAATATGGTCTAATGATTGGTAAAAATGCTAAAGACCTAACCACATATGAACGATCGCAAGCAGTGCTATTAGAGACTCAAAGACAGCTTGATGAGCAGTTCGGTAGTGTAGATCTACAAGAAAATGCATTTATAAAACTAGGAAAAACTTTTGATGATTTAGTTAAAACAATTATGAAACACCTGATGCCTGCTTTTAATGCATTTGCAAACTTTATTGCGGATAATGCAGGAACCGCTGTTTTAGTATTCAGTGCTATTGGTATGTCTATTTTACGCACAATTCCTGGTTTTGGAATGGCAAGAACTGCTGTTGTTTCGTATATTGCTTCTCTAAATCCGATTCCAATTATTGGTGAAAAAATACTTAACATGGCAGCAAGTGTAACTAAAACTAAAGCTGCTTTTTTAGACTTTACAAATAAAACTCAAGCAGAGTTTTCGGCATTAAACCAAGAGTTTAAAGATGCAAAAACTAGCTTACAAGAATTGCAAGCTCAAGCAAGAAAAGACATAGGAGGAATGAGAAGTAGTATTCCTGACCAAGGAGGAAAAACAAAGTCAGGAAGACAACGCGGCAGTGCTATCATGCAGAGAATTAAGGACGGAGGAGACGTTCTTAAAAAAGATCTAGCATTTATAAATAGAGCATTAGACAAAATTCCAAAAGATGCAAAAGACGATTTCGAACTTACTTCTGGAATGTTCAAAGGCATGACTGTAAAAATGGCAAGAGATTTTGGAAAATCTGCAAATCAGATTCATAATGATAATGATGCCATGGGTTTAGCTGTACGAAATCAATTTAAAAGAATAGGAATAGTTGGAAAAGCTACTGCCACAGGATTAAAAGTTGGATTTCTTGGAACATTTAAAGCTATAACAACATCTGCAAAACTAGCAGGAGCAGCAGTAAGTGCTGCTATGCGCTTTACCGTTGTACTTGCCGTTATTGGTAGTATTGGACAAATGTTTGAAAAAATAGTTCAGTCTCCTTATACTTTAGTAAAAAATATTATAAGTTTTATTACTACTTTTGCTCGTGGCTTACAGTTTTTAATGAATATGGCAGCAAAAGGAATTAATCATTTATTCGGAACACAGATCGAATTTAAGTTTGCCGACGGGCTTGAAGAACGACTAGAACAACTTGCAGAAAAACACATTGACATGGACCAACTCTTCATATCTGAGCAATTTGAAAAAAGAGTAGAAAGTATAAAAACAAAAACAGATACTTTAGTTCAAAGTTTTGCACAAAATAGAGATGAGATGGAAAGTATCGGAAGAAGCATACGTGCAAATACCGATGAGCTTGATCGAAGCCTAGATATTGCAAATGCAATGTCTACTCTTGGAGTTGCATCAAGTGTGCGAAAAATAAATCAGTTATCAAATATTGAAGATGAACTTAACAGAGCCAGTGACTTTTATAGAGCACATCTTCAAGACTATGAAGAAACTTTAGCAAGTTTGAGTGGAGTAGAAGCACAAAGCTATCGAGAAAGATTTTTAAATGCAAAAATGCTGGTTGAAAATGCAGACAGAGTTAGAAGTGTTGCTGCTCGAGCAGACAATGATGCACTACGAGCAATAAAACTCAATTATAAATCACTTGCAGATATCGATAAAATTGCTTCAGATAAATTACAGGCATTAAATATAACCAATCTAAAAGAAACAGCTGATTTTCTTGAAAAACGCGAAGAGCTACAAAGAAGCTTTCTTTCGTCAAAAAAAGCAATGGACGATTTAATTAAAGAAACTCCTGCAATATTTAAGTCTGGAGATATTTTAAAAATCGAAGAACACTTACTGAGTATTGAAATTGCAAGAAATGAACATATAAAGTTTGCACAAGCAACTGGAAATAGTGAGAAAGCGGTTGATAAGTTCAATGATCAACTTAAAGACTTTGGAGGAATAGTAAAACTTCGAAAAGAAGTAAAAGAAGCAAGACACGAACTTTTTGCGCTTGCTGTAGCAACTAAACAGCTAAATCAATTACAAATGCTAACATCAAGCAGAACTAATCTTGTTCTCGCAGATGCAAAGAAACGCACTGACTTAGCAAAATCTCGAGTAAAACAAGAAAGGTTATTACTACAATTAACTGAAGCAATACGTGCAGTAGCAATTGCTGAAAGGGCGGGCGATATTGAAACTGCTCTTGCCGCGAATAGAAAAGCTCTTGCTTTACGAGATCAGTTGGATAACCAATATTTAATTACTCATGAACTTGAGAAACAGAATGATCTTGCTCACCAATTTGGAATGACTCTTGCAAATTCTCTTGAACAAAATATTCAAGGTGGAATTAGCGCATTGTTAAAAGGAGAAAAAAATCTTAAAGAAGCTCTTTTAGATGGTGCCAAGAATATTACAGAAGCAATGATTGATAAGTATTCAGAAACTGTTACAACTGAGATTATGAAAGGACTTGAAGAGACTAGTTTTGGAAAAGCTCTAGGATTAGACAAAAAAGATCCACAAGAAATACTTTTAGAAAAACAGAAACAAATGAATGAGACTCATCTTGCAAATTTAAACACTCGAGCAAATAAAACTTTTGCAAAACAAGAAGACTTTTTAGCAGAAGAAGACAGATTACTTGGCTATCGAGTAAAAGAAATAAAAGACTCACAGACTCAACTAATAGATGGTTTAAATACTACAGCAGAAACTATTAAAAATGGAATGGTAAGTGCAGCAGA
>MDTB01041951.1_pt1 | contig 13684 bp, 7 predicted proteins | sample 811161 | NCBI WGS metagenome assembly MDTB01 (sample SAMN05326650, study PRJNA326480) | marine metagenome | isolation source: seawater | place: Mediterranean Sea | collected 2009
CAGCGGTTAATTGTCTGAGTCGTTCTGTCAGCGACTGAGGCAACACATCTTCAACTACAAAGTAGCCGTTTTGTTGGAATTCATTGGCTTCTGCCTCAGTTAGCAGATGCTCTTTGGCCTTAGGATCCATGGCGCCCTTACTCTCCCTACTCTCTCTACTCTCCTCGATGATTATACGAATTTTCCTGTATTCGCAACAGACCGCCATACCGGCGACTGCTTGCAAAACTTTGTGATGCAAATACCCGAAGTAAAATAGGGCGATACTCACGCGTAAATTTCTTTTGCAAGTGACCTTTTTCTGAGATGCTTTTGCACCGATCTTTTGAACGGCGTTTATGAATCTAAGCAATTTGCCCCGTATACGCGTTGCTGTGGTCACTCTGGCTGTTTTGTTGCTCACCGCGACAGGTATCTTTTTTACCTTTTATCCCAAGCTTAAACCGGATGTATCGGAACCTTCTTTAGTCAGCAATGGCCTTGATTATGCGGGCATCAACGCCGTGCCAAAAACTAATGCTGTCTCGCTAAAATCGCGTAAAAACGCAGGTAAAAAATCCAGGCCGATGCCAATAGCGGCTAAGTCGTCTGCAATTGACCCTGAAAAAAGGACACGAGAGGCACGCAAATTTGCTGAATTGTTTCGCGCCGAAAGCACCGCGGCTGGCGAGGCTGGAGCAGATTTAGAAGTTGATTCAGAGAAACAAAGTCAGCTACTTGATATCAAGGAATTCTATGGTGAGGCCGCTTTGTTGCAGGTCCAGCCTGGCCCACTTGGCAGATTACGGGGTTTTTCCGTTTCAATTCCATTGGAAAACGTGGCTGCAGGTAATCTCGATTCCTTAACCGGTGCTGTTGAAAAACTCGTCATTAGGCATGCGGAATTATTTGGTGTCGATAGCGCCAGTGTCTCCATAGAAAGCGCCAGTTTTTGCGCGGGAGAAATTTGCTCGACGAAGGTGCGAAAGAAATTTTATGGTCTTCCCGCGTGGGATCACGGTGTGTCTATCACGTCGATGAATGCAGTGGTTGTTTCCGCACAGGGTGAGTTTTACGAACCGAAAATCGCCTCTTTCACCGACCCAAAGTTGGCGACGTCTGCGATGCGTCAGAGTATCGCCAAAGCGTTTTCAGTGGCCGTGAACGAGGTAGTCATAAAAGAACCACCGCAGCTCGGTATTGCGCGGAGCGGATCGACGGACTTTCTTGCATACAAACTGCCTTTTGTATCCATTGCTAATCATCCTTATGAAATCAGCATTAACGCAGAGACGGGACTGCTGGCTCGTAGGGAAACCCTCATAAAACATAGTACTGTGACCGCCTCGGGTACTGATATAAAAGGTAATACCGTAAATTTTGAAGCGCACCAAACGACCAGTGGTTACGAGATGCGAGACACCCGTTTCCCATCTGGTCACTACACAGAGGTGCGGGATTTTGAAGGACTGCCTTGGTGGTCCGAAACGACAGCCAGCGTGCTGGGTAACTTTGGTTCTAGCACTCTCGCGCCACCACTTGTGCAAAGCAGCTCTGCTGATTCCGGCTGGGATCCGGCTGCAGTGTCTGCACTTCGAAATGCCAAGCTGACCTCTGACTACTACCTCGAGAACCATTCCTATCAAACCATATTGTCAAGTGGCTCACCGATCACGATAGGTATTCGAGAGGCGACTGAAAATGCGGCCTATGTCCCCAAAACAAGCGTGATTTATTTTGGGGTGGGTACGGGTGGCCTTGCAGAAGAGGGATTGAGTTTGGCTGTTGCCAAGGATGTGGTTGGACACGAAGTGACCCATGGTGTGATTGGTGCCACTTCGGCGCTCGCATATCGAGGTCAGTCCGGGGCGCTAGACGAAGCTTTCAGCGACTTTATGGGAGCCATGGTCGACGCAGAGGATTGGCTTATCGGTGAGGATTTGAAATCTCCGTTTGGCAATGCCACGAGGAATATGGCGAACCCTGCCGACGCGCTCAAACTCCAGTTTGAGTGGCAGCATTGGAGCGGGACGCAGCCTGCTCACATGAATGACTACCAGGCACTGCCAAACACGGACCTTTGGGATTGGGGTGGCGTGCATATTTATAGCGGCATCATTAATCGCGCGTTGTATCTTTTGGCCGAGGGGCTTACCAGCGAAAATCTTGGTGCCAGCATTGGTCGAATTAAAACCGCAGATCTGGTTTTTAAAACGATGACAACGCTGACCCAGCGCGCCAGTTTCGACGATGCTGTAAATCAAATGCTTACCCTCGCGGAAAATCTTTACGGTTCGGATTCCGCAGAAAAACAAGCCGTCGTAGACGCCTTCGGCGGGGGGGGGTTGCCGACAACTGCGTCAACGGCTGCGGTCAGCGGATCAACCCAAGGCGATACACAGCGGTCGTCAGCTTTGGTTTATCTCAAGCCCTACTATTCGCAAGAGACCGTAGCCGACGCGGACAACTACTTTGGAGTCTATGTGCAATTGTTAGGGAATCCGGTTTCAACTTACATCGCCGAGTATGAAGTCGGCCCGATAAATGGCAGCGTTTGGGCAAGTGATACGCGGCCGACGCTTGTCAGAGGAGAGGACGGCAATGCGTTTGTTATGTACCGAGGCAAGGAGGGTAATACTTATCTATATAACGACGCCACACAAGAAACGGAAACACTAGACATTGGTATCGATATCGCTCATGTAGCGCTTTCGCAGGATTTAAGCCTAATTGTGTTTTCCGAAGCGGGCAGCAATCGTATTTATATTTACAACTATTTGTCTGAGGTGCTCTCTACTGTAGAGGTAATGCTGCCAAGCTATACGCAGGGTCAGAAAGGGTTGGAGCCTTACTACATCGATACCCTGCGGTTTGACCCGACGTCGCGATTCATAATTTTTGACTTTGCTATTTGCGACGTATCCAGAGGGTTGTCATGCGATAAGGCTGGCTATTGGTCTATTGGCGTGCTCAATGTTTCGGATCTGGCGATCGACTTTCCGTTCCCATCACAATCCTCGCGTTATGATGTGGGGTTCCCAACATTCAGTAACCTCACCGATAGATATATCGCGTTTGACCTTGTTGATAACGAGGCAGATACCAACTCGACCATCGATAGCTCAATCTACATTTACGACCGTGATACCAAAAAACTGAACGGCATCGTAAATACTGATGGTACGTCGACAAAAACGGGGCATTGGGGGACACCATCTTTCGCTGCAGATGATAGCTATCTGACTTTTTCATATGCCACGGATTCAGGTTCTACACTTTACGCAGCGTTCCTTGATAATTATGAACTTCTGGCCGAAGCGGGAGCACAAGTCGGCGGTTCGTTCAGCACAATCAATCCGAATTTTGGCGTTGCGCCTTTTACGATTCCGGCGGTAGCCGTAGATAGGGTGCCGAGTCTCGCGCTATCGACTGCTAGCCTGGACTTTGGTGATGTTGTGCAAGGTGTTGCGATAGCGAAGGAGTTGTGTGTTGAAAACGCGGGTGATTTCCCAATCAATCTTGGCGAGTTTGCCACTTCAGCAAGCTACATGAGGTGGGATAGCGCGTATAGCTTCCTCAAGGAACAAACACGGCTTTGCTCTAACGTAACGCTGGCTACCAGCGGCGCTACGATCGGTGAGGTTTCTACCACTGTTTCGATTCTGCATGACGGCGAGAATAGTCCAACCCCGGTTACCATCAGCGGTTACATTGATCTCGATAGCGACAGTGACGGGACCCTAAATTACAAGGACTTGGACGATGACAACGACAACATCTTAGATGGTGACGATGCCTTTCCGTTAGATGCAACAGAGACTGTCGACACCGATTTAGATGGCATTGGCAACAACGCCGACACCGACGATGATGGTGATGGGCTTTCAGACAGCGTTGAAACAACGTTGGGTACAGATCCCTTGTTAGCAGATAGTGACGCGGATGGTACGAGTGATTTCGCCGATGCGTTTCCGCTAGATTCAACCGAAACCTTGGATACGGACCTGGATGGGATAGGCAACAATACCGACGTCGATGATGACGGTGACGGGTTGTCGGATGAAGCCGAGATCTCACTTGGTACTGATCTCCTGCTCGCGGATAGTGATGCGGACGGAACGAATGATGGCGACGATTCATTCCCGCTGGATTCTGCCGAAGCGCTGGATACGGACTCTGATGGCATTGGTAATGTTGCTGACCTCGATGATGATGGCGATGGTTTTAGCGATGAGCAGGAAGCCATTGATGGCACCGATCCGTTGAATAAATTTTCCTGTCTAACGGGATGCTTTAGTTTTGATATTGACAATAGTTTAGGCACAGCGCCGCTTACTGATGGATTACTCGTGATCCGGCATTTATTTGGGTTTTCTGGCACAGCGTTAACGGCAGGCGCAACAGATAGTTCAGGGTCTAGACTTGCTCCTTCGGAAATATCGGCTTATCTGAGCGGTGCCGCGTTAGAACTCGATATTGATGGAAATGGTAAATCCGAAGCGTTGACCGATGGACTCTTACTCATTCGATACTTATTCGGGTTCACTGGAGATGCTTTGATAAATGGTGCTCTGGCTGCTGACGCCACGCGAACAACTTCTAGTGAAATTGAGGCCTACGTTGCAGCCAGAAAGCCTGGACAGTGACCTCCATATGATCGACTTTTCCGTCCAGCCATAACTGGACGTGGACTATGGAGCCTGCCCATCAACCAATTGACTACCGATGCGCTCATAAGACACAGAACGCTCCTAGTTTTCATAAGTACTTCGAAACTCTGAAGAAACGGTTGCCTCGTCTTTGACCATTGCGGTCAGTTCGTCACGCAGCTACCTCCTGGTCAGGGTAAACGAATTAGCTCGACTGATTGCCGGCAGTTCGCTCAGATAGACAAATACGAATCAGCGGTTACGCCGCCTGTATTTATTTAACTGTGCAGGTCGCGCATCTATCGGCGATCAAAATGTAACCAATACGGTTTGCGGGCGGGGGTAGGGCAACTAAATTGTAGCTTCCGTTTAGCCACAGCTTGCGGCCACAGCGTTTAGATACAGGGGTAGCCAATGGTGCCGACGCATGGCGTCGGCACCAGAAAATGTTACAACGGCATGAGTTTAAGCAGCCGGCCCTCACTGGCGCCGCGCTCATCTTCCAACACCCAAATCGCGCCATCCGGACCTTCCAGCACACTGCGAATACGAGTCCCCATGTCGTAGCGCTCGACCTCTCTGGCGTTGTCACCATCGACTGAAATACGCACGATTGCCTTAGACCCCAAACCGGACGCGAGGGCGTTGCCCTGCCAGCCTTTGAAGAGCTTGCCTTCTACAAAGGAAAGATGCCCCGGCGAAATGGCGGGCACCCAACTGATTTTAGGTGTTTCGAATTCGGGGCGTGTAGCGTGATCAGGTATCGGTCTGCCGTCGTAGTGATCGCCGTCGGATACTTCCGGGTAGCCGTAATTGCGGCCCTCGCGGATTAGGTTCAACTCGTCGCCATGTAGCGGACCCATTTCAATAACCCACAATTTACCCTCGAAATCTTCTGCGATCCCCAGCGGATTGCGATGACCAAGTGACCAGATTTCGCCGTAAACCCCAATACCGTCAACCAATGGGTTTTGTGCGTTGTGATTCACGAAAGGATTATCGGTAGGAATCGAGCCATCGTCATTTAGGCGCAGCACTTTTCCAACGTTAGACTGCATGTCCTGCGACGGCGTAAATTTTTGTCGATCGCCGGAAGTAACCCACAGAAAACCGTCGTCATCGAACATGAGCCGATGTCCGTAATGGCCGTAGCCGACCATCTTCGGGTATTGGCGCCAGATCACTTCAAAATCAGTCAGCGCTGGACGACGCGCGTCAAGATCAATCCGGCCGCGGCCAACCGCAGCGCCGCGAGTACCGTCTGCGGTTGACTCCACGTAGCTTATGTAAACCATGCCGTTGCTAGAGAAGTCCGGGTGCAGGGCGATGTCGCCCAGCCCGCCCTGGCCACCATAACCAACATCTGGCAATCCGTTTACCTTACGCTTGGCCCCTGCTCGATCCACGAGCAGCAGGCTGCCTTTTTTCTCCGTGACCAGCATTCGGTCGTCGGGAAGAAAAACCATAGCCCAAGGTTCATCGAAGGCGGTGATCGGTTCAACTTTGAATGGCAGTTTCTCTGAGGCCTGTGCGCCCCATGTCAGGAAAAAGAGTAAGGCCAAGGTAAAACGGCGCATGTTCATTGCAGAGCATCCTCAAGCAAAAAAAGAGACTCAAATCTAAATAGTGCTATGTGAAGCGAGCGTGGCAGAACGCAGCAACCGTTGCAGGTTTTAGCGCGCTGCACCTGTGGGCGAAAAAACTGGTAGAACAGAATTAACGGAAAACTACTTTGATTGTTTCTTCGAGCCAAGCGGTCCTGGTTACGGGTGCCGCATCGGGTATTGGCGCAGCGCTGGCGGTTGCATTAGCCAACTGCGGTGTTTATGTCATTTGTGCTGATCTAGATGCGGAAGGGCTGGAGCAGGCGCTCAGCGGGCTGAACGGAATGGTGAAACGATAGTCTGCGATTTAGCTGTACCCAATGCCGCATCCGATCTGATAAAGATGGCTTTAACGCCAAGCGGTCATTTGGCGTTGGTGGGTTTCAATGCTGGGGTCGCTCACCGCGCCAAGGTCACTGATCTCGATCAGGACTACGCGGCAATTGATCGACTGTTCGAGATAAATTTTCACGCTGGCTTGAAACTCGCCAGCGCATATCCAAAACAGCTTAGCGAGGCCGATGCGCAGGGCCGGTTCATGGCGACTACATCCGAAACATCGCTCAGCATACCGAGTGCGATCCGCAACAATCGCGTGCCACATAACAGTGCGAGCAAAAACGCGCTGATGGCTGCGTTGGAATGGCTGGCGATAGAGCAGCAAGAGGAGGCACTCAGTATCCACGTGCTCATTCCGGGCGCGATCTATACCCCGATGATTTCAGGGCGATTGAAAGACCCAGCAAATTTAGCTTTTTAGATGATACGCTCTCTAGGACATAAACCTTAGCGAGCTGTTGCGTCGCCAGCAGTTGCTAAGGGTTTCAAAATAAGCAGCGTTTGTGCCAAATCATGGCCACCTAAATGTAGGTAAAATCGCCGTAATGACAGAGCTAAGTGATCCTGCCGGCAATCGAATTAAATCCTGGGTATCTCTATTGCCTGCGCTTGTACTGGGTGCCTTGGTGGTCTGGGGGCTGATGCTGCGGCCGCTGGTATTTGGTCTCCCCTCGATACCATTGGAGATCGTCTTTTTAGCGAGCGCGAGCTTCGCCATCGGATTGCTGTTATGGATTGGCTTTACCTGGTTGCAAATTCAGCAAGCGATTGTGCAGAGACTCGCGAAAGCGCTCCCCGCCATATTTATTCTTCTCTTGATCGGACCGCTGGTTGCTGCATGGATGACTAGCGGCACCATCCCCATGCTGGTCAGTTGGGGTGTAAGGCTAATTGATCCGCAATATCTCTATGTTGTGTCTTTCGCGGTAGCAGCTATCTTCTCAATTTTAACGGGCACTTCTTGGGGCAGTGCTGCTACGGTGGGTGTGGTCCTGATTGGCATTGGCTCTTCGGTCGGTGCCGACATTGCCATTGTGGCTGGCGCGGTGATTGGCGGCGCTTATTTTGGCGACAAGCTTTCGCCGTTGTCCGACACAACGAACATGGCCGCTATCGCGTCGGGCGTCGATCTTTTTGATCACATTCAATCCATGCTCTGGTCGACGGTGCCGTCCGCGATCTTTGCATTGGTCGCCTATTCGCTGGTCGGGCTATTTTTTGAAATCGATACCCAGGCCGTCGAGTCAGTCAATGTAAGTGCATTTTTGAGCGGTCTGGACAGCGCCTTCGTTGACAGTCTGGCACTGTTGATACCGGTACTCATCGTGCTGGTCGGCTCAATCCGGAAATGGCCGACTATTCCGGTGCTGTTGCTGTCTATTATGAGTGCGATTCTTTTGGCTCTTGTTTTACAGGACCTTGCGCTGTCCACCGTTTCCCAAGCGCTTGTCACAGGCGTAACCCTAACCCCGATCGACGGCATACCTGTTGTGGAGTCCGTGCGCGCCTTAGTTGAGCGGGGCGGACTCTACAGCATGCAAGAGGCGATCTTTGTCGCGGTTTTAGTGTTCTTTTTTGTAGGTGCGATCGATTTGCTGGACACGATGCCGCGACTTGTGCAAGTTCTCTTTGGTTTTGTGCGCGGACCAAAACAAACGGTGTTGGCCGCCTTGTCAGCCGCTGCAACAACGAATGCACTGACATCCAACCAGAGCGCAACTGCGTTTATTGTTGGTGATGCATTCTCTCGGCGCTTTGACGATTTACTTATACCGCGTCGGGTTCTGTCTCGTTCAATTGAAGATACCGGCACTATGATCGAGAGTATAATTCCGTGGCATGCTACCGCTTTATTTATGGTGGCAACATTGGGTGTGTCCGTGAGTGAGTATTGGTATTGGCAATTTCTCACCCTGGCAAATCTGCTGGTCGCACCATTGCTTGCGATAACGGGCATAGGCTGCGGTTTTAATTCCTCACAACAAGAGACTGATCGTGAGCGCCTCAAAAACACCTGAAGATTTACGCCTCGAAACGCGCCTAGCTCGCCAACTCGCCGCTACAGACCCGACGTATGGGGCCGCAGCACCGCCAATTTATCAAACCAGCACGCATACTTTTGCCAACTGGGATGCAGTGGCGCATGCGTTTGATGATCGCGCGAATACCGCATTTTATGGACGGCAGCTTAATCCAACCGTGCAGCTCGCTCAGCAAACCCTGGCGCAACTTGCCGGGGCCGAGTCGGCGCGGCTCTTCGGCTCGGGCATGGCCGCTATCAGCGCGTCGTTACTGGCAAGCGTGAGCGCAGGCGATCATATAGTTTCGGCAAATGGTGTCTATGGTCCCGCCGGGCGTTTTATGGCGGATTGGCTCCCGGTAAAAGCGGGCGTTACGACTACCTTTGTTCAAAGCATGGATCCAGCTGCATTTTTGGCGGCTTCTACCGCGAAAACTAGGGTGATTTATCTGGAAACCCCATCTTCTGGCCTGTTCGAGTTGCAAGATATCGCTGCTATCGCTCGGCTCGTTAAAGAAGCCGGTAAGCAGCACATTATTCGCATCATCATTGACAACACCTGGGCCACTCCGCTCAAGCAGCAGACGCTACAACTTGGCGCAGATTTGGAAATTCATAGCGCGTCGAAATATCTCGGCGGCCACAGTGACCTAATTGCCGGAGTGGTTCTGGGTCGCGCCGAGTTGATCGAAAGCCTTACCAACGATGAAGCCGAATTGCTCGGTGCACGCGCCGCGCCTTTGGACGCATGGCTGTTACTCCGTGGCCTGCGCACGCTGCCTTGGCGGATGCAGGCACATGAGGAAAACGGCCTTGCCGTGGCCCGGTGGTTGGAAGGTCATCCGAAAATCCGGCAAGTTCGCCACCCAGGCTTACCCAGCCATCCACAGTATGCGCTGGCCCAACAACAGATGTCCGGCTCCTCCAGTCTCTTTTCCTTCGAGCTGGATACCGACGAGCTCGATTCGATCAAACGTTTTTTTGATAGCCTGATGTTGTTTGGTCGCGGCGTATCTTGGGGCGGTCACGAGAGTTTGATTTTTGCGCCAGCAATTAGTGCGCTGAAAGAACAAACGCCGGAGCGGTTTCGAGCGATGGGCCTTAACTTGAGCGATATGCGGGTTTCGGTGGGGCTGGAGCATCCGGATGATCTAATCGCTGATCTGGCGCAGGGTCTCGAACAGATTTAATGCGCCAGGAAATGCGAGATAGGCGGAGCTACCAACAGCTGACAGATTCTAATAGGTAGCATTAGCTAAGACCGTAACACGCAGATGCCTTGGCAGCTGCTCCACTAGCTCTTTGCACGGTCGCCGAACCAGGAGCCTGCATAGAATGCAGAATAGAAACTTAAATAAGAACTCAAATAGCGATGCAAATAGGAATCCGAAAAGAAGCTTAAAAAAGTCGTTATTCTATTCACGGTTTATAAGCAATTGCCCTTAGCAATGCCTACTCAGAGCCTAGTTAGTACCTGTGCAGGAAGGGTTTTTTGCGTCTCAATAACCTGATAAATCGCAACGGGCCAAATATTGCCAGGCACTCATGGGAGGGTCGGTCTGTTGGTGACGCGGGTAGTTTTTTGGACACCAGTTAACATACACTTTCAAGCGGTTCAGTAAACAGGTTGCAAAATCTATGAAAGTTGAAGTTTACGGCGGCCATCACTCGCCATGGGTACAGGCCGTGTTACTCGGACTCCGCGAAAAAGGCATTGATCACTCGCTTCGTGCGCTACCTCCATATGCCACGTTTAAAAAATGGGGGTTGTTAATGCCAGCTGTGTCCATCGATAACCAGGATTGGCAAGTTGAATCTTCTGACATTCTTGCCAATATTGGTTTTGATCCGATATCAGAAGAAGATCTCGCCGCGATTCGCATGGCTTGGCAAGGCGTGCTCCATCGTCCCGACAATCCGCCGCGTTTTTTCGCGGGCTTCAGCCGCGCCGGTGACAAATCGAAGTCGTTGTTTAAACGCTCGTGCGTTAACTTCATCAGGGGATTTATACCCGCCTACATGTTTACGCTCATCAATACGGTGAAGTTCACGCAAAAGCCGAAGGATCCAGAGAATTTTGGCGATCAGTTTTTGTATTGGGAGGGTGCGCTACAAGCTTCCTCCGGCCCGTTTGTGGATGGCGAGAAGCCCGGCATTCGCGACATGTTGCTATTCGGTTTAGTGCAGTGTCACTCCAGTATCCCGGTTCCACCGCTTAAAGCGCTGCGTCAAGATCCGCGACTGCAATCTTTACGCCATTGGATCGGCGTTATGCAGGAACGCTATGACGGCTACCCGTTAATGTTTTCCGCAAACTACTTCCAACCAGAAGTTGCAGCGCCGGAACCAGCCGATGGTCTACAGAGAAGTTTTTTCTATGCGGGATTGCTGGGTACAGTGCTTGCTATGCCACTGACCTTGCCTCTGATGTTTTTTTTGATGCGTAAGGTGCCTCGTTAGACGCGGGAATAGCCCCTGTAGGATAGAGCGAAGGCATATTCGTCATCCGCGTTTAAAGCAGAGCGAACGGCGTTAAAAGTATCTTGTTGTATGCAGCGGCGAGGCACTAGAAGGCAAGAAGCGCGCCTTAAAACATATAATTCAGCTTTGCGGAAAAGTAGTCATCCGTAGCGAGCGCATTCATGGTTTCACGCAACATGTACCTTAGAGAGCCGGTGTAATTTTGTGAGTTTTCCGCAACAAAGGCGCCGTGAGTATAGAGTACTGACAGGTTAGCGTTATTGGTAATGCGCCACAGATATCTGATCTGGCCTACCGATTGCGCGTGATTGAGCTCTGGTGCGTTCAAAAGCAAGGCTCGATTACTCTGGCGTAAGCCCAGAAATTGATAGGTCACGCTGACTTGTTGATTGGGATAAATCGTCCATTCAGCGTCCAGAAAAGGACGGAGCACTGCGTAGTCGGCGGTCTGGGCCAGATTGATCCCGTTGTAAATCATCGAGTCGTCGCGCCAGCTGAAATTCAAACCCGTGCGCAGGGAAAGTTCTGGATACGTGTCGATGGACAAGCCGAGCGTCGCATAGCGACTCCATGCACCAGTCAGTTCCTGAGCTTGCCCGATAGAGAGATCTGCCCGAAAATCCTCATTCGCGAGAGGTACATTCACAGCGCCCAGTTCTAGCCAACCCCTTCCCGGCACGCGTAGCTTTTTGCCACGCCGGGTATCCAGATCTTCTGTTTGGCTGGGAAAGTAGCCGACGTTGGCAAAGTAATAATCTTGTTGGGGGCCAAGTATGAACCCACCTGCGGTAATGCCGCGGCCTAAGACCTGGCCGGTGCTGACCTTATGTCTTTGAAAGGCGTTTAGTTCGAAGCCGATTTTGTCCATGGATAGTCGGCCGATAGGGCGACGTGAAGTATCAAATGGTGCATACAAATATTGCTGCAGTTGCCGGCTTGAGTGAGATCTCAAAGTGTAGCTAACGTCCGCAAAATCGTTGCGCTGTAGATAACCGGTATCGTTAAGGTCGATGGATGTATCCATCGCGGTGAGCTGAAACTCATGCAAAAACGATTCTTCGCTGCCAAGTTGCGCAAATACTCGACCGCCCAAGCCCTCGGAATCAGCTCGCCGGGAAGCAAAGAGTTGTGTAGATGACTTTAGCAAACCGTCCATGTGTTGCGTATCGAGTCGAATTTCATGGGTCTCAGAGTTAAAGCTCTTTCTATCTCGAAAGGCCCCGACGTAGGCGAGTCTTAAGCCGGTTTCATCCGCATCACCGACAGACAATGAATGCACCAAGAAATTGGACGAAGGGTGATATCGTTTTGGACGATTAGAAAAAGCGGAGTTAGATCCGTTGCTCTCAGTAGCGAGCAGCGCGCTATACCTAAGTGACTCACTGGAAATACTCCCGGTATAGATTCCGTTAACGGGCGTCGGATACGCTTGCATTAGTCCAGCCACTTGTCCGTTCTTGTCAATCATCGAGTAATAGCTGCGCTCGCCGATGCGTCGAGAATAGAAGGAGCTTATTTCCGGCATGAACGAATCAGGGAGAATATTGGCCGCCTGGCTGTTCTCTAATTTCAATAACCGTCTCTCGAAAAGGGCAGTTTTGTCGGCTCGCTTTGGAGCCAATCCAAGTTTCTCTGTTTCGGTAATGAGCAGTTGCCTCGTGTCCGGCAACAAGGGCTCACGCACAGTTGAGCGAAACATCAGATTATCGAGAGGCTTCTCGAAAAAATCCGGCCTTATCGCCGCCATAAAGCGAACGTCGTCTGCGCCAGCCAGTTCTAATGTGGCACCAACGGATGCTTCTTGGGTCTTCTCGTAACGGTGATGAGAAACCGTCGCAAAGGTGGCGAGTTTGGCTGAGTCAAATAGACTGGGCAGATCACTCGATAGCACATTCAGGAAGGAATCACCGACATTCATTAAGGAATCACCAGCGTTGGATAAAAGCCCGGACGCAGATTGGGTAGCTTCGGTTGCGGTGGCTTGTTGCTCAGTGGGTTGACCCTGCCCAACGGTTGTCGCGCTTGTTTGAGCCGCGCTTGTTATGGGTGCCTTTGCTGGGGAGGGTTTAGCGGCGCTTAGCATCGGTTGAGAGGCAGTTGTTGTTGTATTGAGGCGGGTCACCCATGAAGATGGGAAACCACTTTTTCTGACAGCATCGAGCAGTGTGTGTACAGCGCTATCACTCTGCTTGCCCGGCTCATGGATGATGACTCTGAAATATGGCTTGTTGCGTACGGTTGTGGCTGCAATATCAACCTGAGCTGCGGGCGCGACGCCGCCCAGTTTCTGAGCGACTTGATCTTGAAACGCGACCGCGTTGTTCCGGTCGTTAAAGCTGCCTGCCACGATTGCCCGGTGTGCATCGGCATAGGTCGAAGTACAGAGTGCTAAGAGGGGCACCAAAACGGCGATTTTTATGCAGCGCGATGTCGTCATTTCATTACCTTATTGATCAGACAGGAGCGTCTATCGCCGACACAAGTTAGATTGTTATCGGATCATGCTAATCATTACTGCAGTAATCGTCTGAGTTTTAATTAGCTTTAGGTATTTTTTCGGGACCAGCGTGCGAAGATTTTTGGGCGAGCAGCGCGGCGCAAAGGGGAAAGGG
>MDTB01072706.1_pt1 | contig 13683 bp, 11 predicted proteins | sample 811161 | NCBI WGS metagenome assembly MDTB01 (sample SAMN05326650, study PRJNA326480) | marine metagenome | isolation source: seawater | place: Mediterranean Sea | collected 2009
ACAAAAATATTGTTCCAAATTAAAACAAGGACAGCGTCTAGTTACTAAAGACGGTTCTTTTTGGCGCTGGGATGGGTTTACTATTTCATCAGGAGCAACAACTGCCGCCAGTATCCGTTTAGAACAAAGGGGTCGACTTAATCAAATTAAAAAGGACCTTTTAAATGCAGAAAAACATCAAAACCAGGCCGAGAAACTAGTAAATTCAAAACAAGTACAAGAAGAAGAATTAAAACTATCATCGGAAGCGGCACGCCAAGAGATTATTGAACTTGAGACAAATTATGGAGTAAAGCGTGACAAATTAACTTCTGCTAAAGAAACAGCTATGTCACATGAACTTGAAACCAAACGTCTAAATGATGCTCACAGAACCAACACGATAGAACTTACAGAAATTGAGAGCTCTCTATCAAAAGTCAAAACTGAGCTTTCAAAACTGCGGGACTCAACTTCTGAACGAGAAATTCTCGAAGGACTGCGTGCCGATCAAACGAAAGCTCGCGAAAAACAACGCGCATGCCAAAACCTGGTCGATAAACTAGAGAGAGAATCACACGAACGCTATCTAAGGGCGAACCAAATCATCGATGAAATCAAGTCATGGCATGACAGAGTTAAGTCATCTCAAGAGCACCTCGATGCACTTAAAACTCGTCGAAAAAAGTTGAATGATGAGATTAAGGCCCTAAAATTGAGGCCTAATGACATAGAGGATAAAAGATCTAATATTTTAAATATGCTGCAAAGGCTTGAAATTGAGAGAACTCAAGCTAACGATCAACTTACGATAGCAGAAGAAGTACTAAAAAAATCTGATATAAAGCTCAAAGACGCGGAAATTAAACTTGCTGAAAACCGTGAGCAGATGATACGGGATGAAGGCTTAGTGAACAAAGCGATTACTGAAAATCAAGGCATTGTTCGCCAAGTTCAGGAACGATTGAACTCTAGCCCAAGAGAATTATTCAAAATATCTGGATTAAAAGATGGGGTAGCTCTTCCAGACATCAATGTCACAGAGCGCAAAATTACGAGATTGGTCAATGAACGTGAGAATATGGGGCCAGTCAACCTTCGCGCTGATGATGAAGCAAGAGAGATTAATGATCAAGTTAACAAATTGGTAGACGAGCGTGATGAACTTATTGATGCTATTGAAAAACTCCGCAAAGGTATTTCAAAAATCAATCGTGAAGGACGTACGCGACTCTTAAAATCATTTACTGACGTTGATCAAAACTTTCAACAATTATTTACCAAATTGTTTGGAGGTGGTCGTGCGCATCTAAAAATGACAGATTCAGATGACCCACTTGAATCTGGTCTTGAAATCATGGCTAGCCCCCCCGGTAAAAAACTTCAAGTACTCTCATTACTCTCGGGCGGCGAACAGGCATTGACCGCCTTATCTTTGCTTTTCTCAGTCTTTCGCGCAAATCCGGCCCCTATTTGTGTTTTAGATGAGGTTGATGCGCCACTTGATGACGCTAATGTTGATCGCTTTTGTAAATTGCTTGAGGACATGGCAACTGCTCAAAAAACTAGATTCTTGGTTGTAACTCATCATAGAATGACTATGGCACGAATGGACCGATTATTTGGAGTGACAATGACTGAAAGAGGGGTCTCAAAATTGGTAAGTGTTGATTTGACATATGCAGAAAGACTAAATAATGATACTTAACTATTTCTGACTTGATGGAGACGAAAAGCTTCTATAATGAAAAATCTGATAAATAATGATGACTTGGATAAGTTAGAGGAACGCCTTACAATTGCAAACGAGAGCTTAGGTGAAAAAACACCAGCGCAAGAAGTTAAAAATAAAAAAAAAGGAGGTGCTGTTTCTCTTGCTATCAGGATAGGAATTGAGTTAATTTCCGCAATTATTGTTGGAACGATGATTGGAATATTTATTGACCAATGGCTTGAAACTAGCCCTTGGTTTCTTATCTTTTTTGTTTTTCTAGGTTTTGGGGCTGGAATACTGAATATTTATAAGGCTGCTATTAGATTGTGATTCATTTAAATATGCTGTAGAGACGAGTTTTATGAGATTCACTGTAATGAAAGAAAAAATAATGGAAGGAAAAACTGGTGTCTGAAGGACATAGCCCACTCGAACAATTTAAGATACAAACATTGATACCAATAAGGGTGGGAGATGTAGATGTATCTTTTACAAACTCATCTGGAGCCATGTTACTAACTGCTATATTGGTTTGCATGTGCCTGCTTATTGGAATGAGGAAAAAAGCATTAATACCCAATAGGATGCAGTCAATTGCTGAGTTGAGTTATATTTTTATCGCAAATTTAGTCAGAGAGACGGTTGGTTCTGAAGGTCGTCCATATTTTCCATTCATTTTCAGCCTTTTCATGTTTATATTATTTGGCAATTTGCTGGGTATGTTGCCTTATGCATTTACTTTTACAAGTCACATAATTGTGACTTTCTCTCTCGCCTTAGTTGTTTTTTTAGGGGTCACAGTAATTGCAATTTTCAAGCATAAATTGCATTTTTTTTCATTCTTCATGCCTCCGGGCGTCCCACTTTATATGGCACCACTTCTGGTGCCCATTGAAATTATATCTTACCTCTCTCGACCAATTAGCCTTAGTGTCAGATTATTTGCAAATATGCTAGCGGGGCATACTTTAATGAAGGTTTTTGCTGGATTTATCGTTTCATTAGGAGTATTTGGTATTGCGCCATGGTTATTTGTTGTAGCCTTAACTGGACTTGAGATTGTAATAGCGTTTTTGCAAGCTTTTGTATTTTCAATATTAACCTGTTTATATCTTAATGATGCACTCCACTTGCATTAATTATAATTGGTATAATTTTCTTACTTTAAAACAAAAGGAGTTTAACATGGAACTTGAGGCAGCAAAACTTATTGGAGCTGGATTAGCTGTAATTGGTGTCATCGGATCTGGCATTGGTATTGGAACTATATTTGCGTCGTTCATACAAGCAGTCGGCCGCAATCCTGCCGCGCAGGGGGCCGTATTCCCTATGACAATGCTTGGTTTTGCGTTAGTCGAAGCAATCGCACTTTTTGCCTTAGTAATCGCGCTCGTCATTTTATTTGGATAGAATAAGATTATAATAGGCGCAGTAATAATTGGGAAGACTATGTATAACGTGAGAAAATCTAATGCCACAACTAGACATTAGCATGTTTCCAACTCAGGTTTTTTGGCTGATAATAACTTTCGTGCCATTATTCCTTATAATATGGAAAATCATTACACCACGAATTTCTGATACATTAGAAATTCGACAAAAACGAATTGATGACAATTTAGAGAGAGCCGCAAGTTTTAAAGACGAGGCAGCTTTAGCAATGGCTACTTATGAAAAAGCTGTTACTGACGCTCAGGTATCCGCAGCAAAAATAATATCCAATGCGAAAAACCAACTAGCCGAAGAATCAAGTCTCAAAGAGAAAGAGCTTTCATCGAGATTGGAGTTGTTAATTGAAAATAGTGATGCAAGGGTCAAAAATGCAGTAGATAAAGCTCTAAACGACATTCAAAATACTGCTTCAGAGGTCACTACAGAAATAATATCATTACTGATAAAAGAAAAAATTGAACCTCAAAAGATTTCATCAGCAGTTCATAATGCAATCAAGAAAAGTAAGATAGGATAATACCCATGTTTCTCGATCCGACATTCTGGGTAGCTACAGCATTCGTCGCTTTTATAATACTAATTTATATTTTAAAAGTTCCAATGCTATTGATCAATTCTCTAGACAAGAGGTCCAACAAGATTAAAAATGATTTAGAACAAGCAGATAAATTATGCAAAGATGCGCAAGATCTGCTTGCGGACTATCAAAAAAAGCAAAGAGATGCAATTAAAGAGACTGAATTATTGATTGCAGATGCAGAGAAAAATGCTTCCCAAATTGTCAAATCTGGACAGAAAAAGATGGCAGAAATTGAGGCCAGAAGAGAAGCAATTGCAAATGCTCGTATTAAACAAGCAGAGTTGGCTGCCGCAGAGTCCGTGAAAATAAAAACGACTGAAATTGTGATTATAGCTACAAGACAAATATTAAAAGACTCACTTGGAAATAAATCTCTGAATGATACGATTGAACATTCAATAAGTGATCTATCCAAATCGATTCGATAAAAATTGTCTTACTAAATTCTTCAATCGATTAGCACATTATGCGTTTGTATTTTTTATCAATTTTAACCATTCATCTTCTTTTAAAATTTGAATACCCAAGACAACGGCTTTCTGAAGTTTTGTTGTGTCTCCCTCCCCTGCTATCAGAAAGTCAGTTTTCGTCGAAATTGAACCTGCCACTTTAGCACCAAGTTCTTCCGCCTTTGCCTTAGCTTCTAAGCGTCCAAAATTCTCAAGTTTTCCCGTAAACACAACCGTTTTTCCCGCAATCATGGTGTCCATAATTATATCATTCTTAAACTCTTTAACATTCAAAAGATCTTTTAACCGGTTTAATTCTGCCATATTTTGCTTTTCTCTAAAAAATGAAACAATATCTTGAGCAATCGACAAACCAATACCTTCTATATTCAGTAGATCCGAGTATGCCTCAGAATTAGGGTCTTTTGCATCCTCCATGGCTAATTCCCATGAAGATAACGTTTCATAGTGTTTTGCAATTAGAGCAGCGATCGACTGACCTACCTGCGAGATGCCAAGTGAAAAAATAAACCGAGAAAAGTCGACCACACTTTTTTCCTTAAGTGATTGCAGCAAATTTTGGGTAGACTTTTTACCCCAGCCAGACAATGTTTCTAGAATCTTTCGTTTATGTGGCAAAAGAAAAATGTCCGCAGGCGTTTTTATTAATCTTAAGGTATACAGTTCATCAATATGCCTTGAGCCTAGACCCTGAATATCTAATGCAGGTCTTGAAACAAAATGCTTTAGGCGCTCAATTGCTTGCGCAGGACAAATAATACCCCCCATACACCTTCTAACAACAGCGCCCGATTCTCTCAGGGCGACACTACCACACTCAGGACATTTATCTGGAAAGTTGAATGTAGTTGTTAAATTACCCCTTTTTGTTTTGTCTACTGATATAATCTTTGGAATTACGTCACCCGCACGCTCTAAAAGAACAAGGTCCCCAATCCGTATGTCTAAGCGTGCGATCTCATCTTCGTTATGAAGTGTAGCTCTTGATACAATAACTCCAGAAACATTCACAGGCCTCAGCTTCGCCACAGGCGTAAGCGCACCGGTACGACCAACTTGTATTATTATTTCTTCAACAACAGTCTCCGCTTTCTCTGCGGCAAATTTATATGCTGTGGCCCACCGCGGAGCCCTTGACGCAACGCCCATTCGTTGCTGCCAATCAACTCTATTAACTTTACAAACAACACCATCGATTTCATAATCTAAACTTTGTCTGATAGCCGAAATCTTATCACAGAAAGCAATTACATCTTGGAGACTTTTACACGTTTTTACTAATGGATTAACTCTAAACCCAAAAGATCTTATAGCCTCAAGTGTACCGCAGTGGGTGTCAGCTAGGGGCGAACTAATTACTCCTGTGGTGTAGAAAAAAATAGATAACGTACGACTTTTTGTGATCGCTGGATCCAATTGTCGTAGGCTACCTGCCGCAGCATTTCGGGGATTAGAAAAGGTTTTACGCCGCTTCAGCTCCTGATCATTGTTTAAGCTATTAAATGCTATTTTGGGCATAAACACCTCGCCCCTCACCTCAACAAGACTAGGAAACCCTATCGACTGAATATTCTTTGGCAAATCATCAATTGTTTGTAAATTATCTGTTATATCTTCACCAATAACACCATTTCCCCGAGTTGCGCCTAAGATAAAGTTCCCATTTTCATAAGTCGCACTAACGCTTAAACCATCAATTTTTGGTTCGCATATAATTTCTATTATTTCATCATCAGACAATTTTAAAAATCGACGAACACGTGATATAAAGTCATTAATATCATCATACGAGAAAGCATTATTTAAAGATAGCATCAACTTCTGGTGCTCAATCTTGCCAAATCCATCTTTAGCCGGGGCTCCAACACTTAATGCCGGACTGTCATTTCTTTTTAGATTTGGAAATTTCTTTTCAATATCAATATTTCTTTGAAAAAGATTATCGAATATTGAGTCGCTGACGAGTGGATCATCTTCAACATAATACGCATCATTGTAACGACGAAGCTCAGATGATAATAACTCAAGTTCTTTTTTCGCTTCAAAGACAGTTAATGCCTCTGGTACTTTTTTCCGCAACTTTTCAAAATCCATTACGACCTCAATAATAAACTATTAGCCGCGGCCCTCGCCTCCTCGGTAATATTTTTGCCGGATATCATACGAGCTATTTCTTCGATACGCTCGGGCTCATTTAAAACTTCTATATTTGTTTCAAGCTTTTTATGTTTCACCGCGCCTAATTTAGAAATTATTTTTGATACTAGCATGTGTTGCATTCCCTTTGCTGCGACTTGAGGTGAGTGCGTAATAACTAGAACCTGGTTGTTACGAGCAATTTTCAACAGTCTGTCACCAACTGCTGATGCAACCGCCCCACCAACACCTGAATCGACCTCATCGAAAACCATAACCGAACCTGCATCTGATTTTACCATTATTGCTTTTATAGAGAGCATTATCCTCGCTAACTCTCCCCCCGATGCTACCTTATTTAATGATCCTAACGGCGTACCCGGATTTGTTGAAACAAGAAATGAAACATTATCTACTCCTTCTGCGCTCCAATCGGCCTCCACACATCTTGTCACTACCGTTGTAAAGTTCGAATGGGCCATATTTATTGCTTTTAATTCAATATTAACTCCATTAGCCAATAACATACCAGCTTTGCACCGCAGATCAGTCAATTTTTCAGCATGATTAATATATTTTTTTTTCGCTTCAATTTCCGCACTATGCAATTCCGCAAGGCGCGTTGACGTCTCGTCAGAATTGTCAAGCAAACTTCTCATCTTATTTCTGAGTTCAGGCAACCCTTCGACATGAACGTTATGCTTTCGAGCTAGGGCTCTAAGTGCGAATAACCTCTCCTCAACTTTCTCCAGTCGCCCCGAATCACTGTGCAAATCAGAACTAATTTTGTCCAAAATGCTAATTGCTTCCAGGGCCTCATTCCACGTACGGTCAAGCGCTAATGCGGCATCATCTAAAAGGCCTTCAGCTTTGCTAGTTATTCTATTTATTACTTTGGCTGCACGCTGCAAGCGTTCCTCTACACCATCTTTACATTTGAAGTGCTCAAGCGCATCGAAAAGCGAGTTTAATATTGACTCTGTATTCGAAATTACCCGCCGTTGCTTTGCTAATTCCTCCTCTTCACCGATTTGAGGCTCGAGCAAATCAAGCTCTTCCAAACTTTGAACTAAATATTCTTCGTCATCTTTGGTTTTTTCTATTTGTCTCTCTAATTCTTTTTTTGCCTTAATCAACTCTTTCCACTCATAAAAAATTGCACTAACACTTTCTTTTGTCGCAACACACCCACCAAATTTATCAAGCAAGTTCCTATGAAAGCTGGGTTTTAACAACTTTTGATTCTCGAACTGACCATGCACGTCAACAAAGCCAGACCCAACTGACCTTAAAAAACTTATGCTAACTACTTGATCATTTATATATGCACGCGAAGTACCATCAGAACTCAAAACACGTCTTAATATTAAATCTGGATCGTTCAAATTTATGCCATTCTCAGTGAGTAGGGCTCGAGTAACATTGTCTGAGGGAACCTTGAAGATTGCGGTTACAGTAGCTTCGGTCTCACCATGCCTGATTAGATTTTGATTTGCTCTCTCCCCGATTGCAAGTCCAAGTGCGTCTAAAAATACTGATTTACCAGCACCTGTTTCACCAGTCAATACACACAGCCCATCACAAAATTTTATCTCAATGTATTCGATTAAAACTACATTTTTAATTATTAAACTCCGAAGCATCTTGGCAATTGACCCTCTTATCTAATGACTAAATCTACCAAAATTTGTACCAAGACTTTTTTTTGGGCTCTTCAACTTTTTTTACTTTATTACCTATCGTGTTACCTTTTAACATTTTATAAGAATCACTGTACCAATCACTGCTCGGGAAATTAAATCCCAATACAGCCGCCATTTTATTTGCCTCTTCGTTAAGGCCAAGCGCTCTAAAACACTCACTTAAGCGATGCAGCGCCTCTGGCACATGGGTTGTTGTCTCATATTTGCTTAGAACATTTTTAAACCTATTTATAGCCGCTGAGTAAGATCCTTTATTGTGATAATATCTACCAATCTCCATTTCTTTGCCCGCAAGGTGATCATATATCAAGTCAAGTTTGATTTTGCCATCTCGTCCATAATCAGACATTGGGAATCGAGCCAACAACTCTTTAAAGGCAGAAAGTGCGAGTTGCGTCATCGCTTGATCTCTCACTACATCTGAGATCTGCTCATAATAACATAAGGCTTTTAGATAATATGCGTAAGCTACATCCTTATTTGCGGGATGCAGACTAATGAATCGCTCAAGACTAAGAAGAGCCTCATCATAGCTATTATTTTGATACTGCCCAAATGCACTCATTAACTGCGCTTTGGTAGCCCAGACAGAGTATGGGTGTAAACGCTCAACATTCTGAAATTTCTCTATCGCATCGCTATATTTGCGACTTTCAAGATAATCAACCGCTGAATTGTATATTTTCTCGACCGGTATTTCCTCCGTCTCAACAGTAAGTTTTTCTTTATCATCCAGCGCAACATCACCAGCACAGCCAGATATTATTAAGCAAACCAAGACTACAAGAAGGGCCGCAACATTATTTTGACAACTTATCCAAGATTCAGTTTTTTTTACCATGCATTCCATCTTTTCCCACGCTTCCCTCGAGTATTTGTTTCTTATTCTCCACCTCGCAAAACCTGAAAAGAGTTATAACCGATAATATCCTATAAAAAAACCCGCCTAAGCGGGTTACGCAAAAATTCTTAGCAGCTATTCTAATTAGTACAGATTCTCTCTGCCTGAATTCCTCCATCAACAGACTTTCTTACCTCTTCGCCACTTAAAAAATCATACCGCCATTTATTTTTATCCGCAAATAATGCTCGCAAAAGCCTATTATTAATAGAGTGGCCACATTTAAATCCAGAAAAGTTACCGATTATAAATGCTCCAGCTAAATACAAATCTCCAACAGCATCTAACATTTTATGACGCACAAATTCATCCTCATACCTCAATCCTTCTTTGTTGAGTATATTATCCCCATTAACAACGATTGCATTATCTAACGAACCACCTTTTGCTAAGCCTGCAGCCCGAAGCGCCTCAACCTCATGCAAGAATCCAAACGTGCGAGCTTGCGCCAGCTCCTTACAAAAATTTCCATTTACAAGCCCAATTCTCAAACCTTGTTCTGAAGCAGCCGTCCCTTTAAAATCGATATTAACATCTAAAAAATATGTATCACCTGGCTCAAATTTAGCTTTCGAATCTCCACTGGTTACCTCAACGCTATCTAAAATTCTAATTATTTTACGCGGTGAATCTAATGCTACTAAGCCTGCACATTCTATTAAAAAAACAAATGGTCCTGAACTTCCATCCATTATGGGGACCTCCGGACCATTAATTCTAATCAAAGCATTGTCTACCCCACAACCTGCTAGCGCTGCCATTAAGTGCTCTACGGTTGAGACAGATACGCCAAACTCATTTCCTATCGTTGTACAAAACCTAGTATCAACGACCATATCCCAAGATGCAGGTATAATAGCTTTATCCTTATCAACATCGGTGCGCTCAAATATTATCCCAGAGTCTTGGAGTCCAGGCTCTAATGTGATAGAACTTTGTTCGCCAGAATGAAGGCCTACTCCGCTACAACTTACGGCACGCTTTAACGTTCTTTGGTAGGCTTGAGCTGATTTAATTTCTTTCTTGATATTGCCCATTTCGAAAATGCAAAACCTCGTAATGAAAAACTACCTTTTGAAGTAACTAACTTCTATCTCAAGGGTAGCATTTTAAATACCGAAACATAGCTAATAAACACCGACCCACACATTTCTGATTATACTTCTATCAACTTACTAATGGTCAAACAAATCACACTTTGTTTCGAAATGTTTCCTCTTGAATTTAACTTTTTAATTAGCTTGCCTTCGCAAAAACGCAGGTATATCTAAGAGGTCATCCTGCAACGCTTGACTCTCTGATATTTGGCCATGCGGCTCCACATTATCAACTTCAGCCCCTTGCTCAATTTTCTGTTGATCATCAAGTCCAGCTTTGCTCTCAACTACCTTATTTATAACAGGATCTAACTTTGGAGCATCAACAGCCTTAGTTTGTTTCTTGTCATTCCCACTATCTGCTGAGTGATCCGAAAACCCCATAGCAGCCTTTCCAGTGCGAGTGACCAACTCAAATAGGCTGGGACGATTTGAGGCTGACGCTACCTCTTCATTCACAACTGCAGCTTTATCAATTTTGTTGTTTGCTTCCTCAGAATTAATTGCATCAGAAGATTCAGAATTATTGGGTTCATCAGATACCGCTGGCTCTGGTGGAATGAATGTTTCGGTTGCACCAATTGCTGGAGCACCTGCAATATTTATCGCATCCAACTCACGATTTTTAGAATCAATGTCACCTTCGATTTTTTCTCCAATTTCACTATCGTCCGAGGCAAGTCCATCTTCAATTTCAATCGTTTCTTTCAAAATATTCTCTATGGCACTCTTATTATCCTCTTGACCCACATCAGGGCTCTCTAAACCATTAGCTTCATCATCAGAGGTAAACCCCACCGTATCATTTGCATCTTTTTCTGTACTACTGATCTCTTGGTTATTTCCTATTGAGCTTGCACCTAACTCATGCCTCTGAGTAACTGGCTGATCATCTAATTCTGACAAATCAAAAGTTGTTGCATTTGCAACACCTATTGAATTTGCCCCGATACCCGTCGCTACAACGGAAACGCGCATCCTTCCTTGAAGGTTGCTATCAAAGGCAGAGCCAACAATAATCCGTGCATCAGAGTCTATTTCAGAGCGTATCCGAGAGGCAGCTTCATCCACCTCAAAAAGTGTAATATCGTCGCTTCCCGTAATATTAATTAAAACACCTTTTGCCCCTTTCATCGATGTATCTTCAAGGAGAGGATTATTTATTGCAGCTTCCGCAGCATCTAATGCTCGGCGCTCTCCCTCTGCCTCACCTGTTCCCATCATGGCTTTACCCATTTCGTTCATAACCGAGCGAATGTCAGCAAAGTCTAAGTTGATCAATCCAGGCATAACTATCAAATCCGTAACACCTCTCACGCCTGAATATAAGACCTCATCTGCCATACCAAAGGCATCTGAAAAAGTAGTTGATTCATTAGCAATCCTAAACAAATTTTGATTTGGAATAATAATAAGGGTGTCGACGACCTTTTCTAATTCACTTATGCCCTCTTCTGCAATTGCCATTCTGTAAGATCCTTCAAATTGAAATGGCTTCGTCACCACCCCAACTGTCAATATTCCAGCCTCACGGGTTGCCTTGGCAATTACAGGAGCAGCGCCGGTACCAGTTCCACCTCCCATGCCAGCCGCTATAAAAGCCATGTTCACATTTTTCAACTCACCAACAAGCTCATCAATCGCCTCCTCAGCAGCAGCACGACCTATTTCAGGCTTTGCTCCAGCTCCAAGTCCTTGGGTCAAATCTGCTCCTAACTGAATACGCCGTTCAGCCTCAGACTGCGTCAAAGCTTGAGCATCAGTGTTGGTGGCGATAAATTCAACACCACCTAACTCACGTCTTATCATGTTATTAACCGCATTGCCACCAGCACCTCCAACACCAATAACCGTAATTCGAGGTTTTAATTCTTCTGGTTCACTTATCTTAGAAACTGTTAAATTTATACTCATGATGGGCTCCTATTTGACTCAGATTCGCATAATTTACAAAAATTCTTTTAAAATCCGCTTAAGATTCTAGCTTTACTAAAAAAATTAATTTCCGCCCTCCCTGCAGGCTTTAAAAAGATTCCTTCAACCATTGACCTAATCGACTAAATTTACCGTCAGAACGTGATGAGGATTGGTAACCTTCTTCAAATAACTCTGATTTATTTTCATTAAAATAACGAAGTAGCCCAATACATGTGCTGAATTCTGGGCCCCTTGCAAACTCTGGCAAACCATCCATGTACATTGGCTTCCCAAGACGAACTTGCTTATCCAAAATTTTGCCCATTAATTCAGGCAGCCCAGGTAATTGACTTCCACCACCACACAGAACAGCTCTTCGACCAGCTACTTTATCAAAACCAGCGAATTTTATTCGCTCCCGTAAAATTTCAAAAATTTCCTCCAAACGAGGACGAATAATACCAATTAACATTGATCTAGAAATTTGTATATCCTCTGCGTCGTTGCTTTCACCGATCAGAGGAACCTTTATAACTTCATGATCATCATTCGTCGACGGGATCGCATTACCAAAAAAGACTTTTAACCGTTCAGCATGCGCCATCGAAGTAGCTATACCTTTGGCTATATCTCGTGTAATATTCCTGCCACCAATGGGTATAATATCAGCAAAAACGAGCTCACCATCAAAAAAAATCGAAACACCCGAGGTTCCTGCCCCAATATCAATGCAAGTTACCCCCACTTGCTTTTCATCTTCAACCAAACACGCCAACGCCGATGCGAATGGAGAGGACACTATTTTTTCTATTCCTAAATGGCAATTTGATATAACCGTCTCAAGATTTTTTATTGGTCCTTTTTTAGCAGACATGATATGCAAATTGACACCTAATCGATCTCCATACATTCCTCTAGGATCTCTGATACCACGGGTTCCATCAATAGAGTAACCGACTGGAATTGTATGTATAAGCTCACTGTTTACAGAAACACCATGGTCAAACGTGCTCGGGTCAAAAATTCGCTGCAAATCAAGTTCGCTAACTTTGTGTCCAGCTACTGAAACGTCAAAACTTATCAAACGCGACTGAAGGACTGGCGCTCCTAAATTTACTATGACATTGTCAATATTTTCTCCAGCCTCCCTCTCAGCAGCTTCAACAGTCGAGCGAATAGTCATTTCAGCCTCATCTAAGTCTGTAATTGAGCCTGACTGAAGCCCTTGTGACATTTGATGTCCAAATCCTACAATTTTTGGAATAAGGTTACCATCAGTATCTTTGCTACCCTCTAATTTGGCAATGAGGCAAGCTACCTTATTTGTGCCCAGATCAAGTGCAGCTATAAGGCCACTTTTTGACGAGTTATTAGCTGGGACATTACCTAAAAAGAATATTTTTTCCATTTCATCTCTTTTTTTACGTTTCTTGACCTATTAATGTTTCTGTGGCCCCAAATTTGTCTCGTTTTCGAATAATCAACCTGTCAGACATTCTCAAATCCAACCCTTCAATATTCTTACCTAAAATGTTATGATTTTTTTCATATCTCGCGAGCCGTGCCCAGGCCTTAGCAGGCTCTTTTTCAGGCAGGCTAACATTAATTTCACCGTCCATTTTTAAATTCCAACGTCGTCCACCAACCCAAATAGCGGCTTTTACCATTTTAAGCAATTCAGGCTCAGTCTCGAGAAAAGAAAATAATTGTGCTGTCTTAAATGGAGCATCTTCT
>MDTB01003345.1_pt1 | contig 13682 bp, 11 predicted proteins | sample 811161 | NCBI WGS metagenome assembly MDTB01 (sample SAMN05326650, study PRJNA326480) | marine metagenome | isolation source: seawater | place: Mediterranean Sea | collected 2009
AAATTTTATCGTATCTTTTGATGCCATAAACTTTTTCATAGCCATTGGGAATATAGGGATCATAAAATCCAATATTTCTGGAAAAAGGTAAAAACTTTTTGGAAATAGATCCGCCTATTCTGCCAAGACCAATAATACCTAGAGAGAGTTTATTTATTCTATTCATAGAAATATTAAGCTCTTTGCCTAACCAATAATTTGGATCTTGTTTAGCTAAATATTCGAGAGTACCTATTTTTCTTGTAAGGTATAAAATCATTCCTATTGCACTATCAGCAACCTCATCAACTCCATAATCAGGCGTATTAGCGACAATTATTTTTTTGTTTTTACAATAATCAATATCAATATTGTCATAGCCAACTCCATATCTAACAATTGCTCTTATTGAAGGATATTTTGTGAGAAAAGTACTATCTATTTTCTCATGCCAAACAAGAATTATTGTGGTTTTCTGAGATACTTTTTCGTCAAAGTGATTTCCTAATAATTTCTTTTCAATTTTGAAATTTTTAATATGGTCAGTAACAGAAACAATATCTGATATCATTTAATTCCAACTTAAAAGCATATCAATAAATAATATCAGATTAAATGTTTAACTGATTTTTTTTTGAAAAATAACAATATATCTGAAATTAAATCATAGTTTTATTTATTCATATAAAATTATTTAATAAATTTAGTTTTTATGAAAAGAAAGTTTTTAAAAATAAAAATAATTTAATTAATTATTTTTTTTTAATAATTTCTTTTAATAATTAAATTTATATTTGATTATTGAAAATTTATTCGTTCATACATTTTTTTAGAAAAAAATATCAAATAAATTTTAATATTATCAATTTTAAGATCCCTTTTTAGTGAGAAAAAAATCGAGTTTTCTGTTATTTTGGAATTAAATAAAGAAGTAGAAAAAGTGTTTATAAAAAAAGATTCTTTCAATAAATGTATTATCTCCGAAGATGGTGATATTAGAAAAGCAATTTCAACTATAGAAAAAGGTGGTTTAAGGATTGCTTTAATAGTAAATAATGAAAATAAATTAGTTGGGACTATATGTGATGGTGATATTAGAAGAGCTTTATTAAAAGGCCTTACACTTGATTCTTCTCTTTCCAGAGTAATTCAGACTAATTATTATAGAGCAAGTGTTGATGTTTCTAAAAAGGAAATCTCAAAAATCATGAAGGAGAACTCAATATCCCAGATACCTATAGTCACAAAAGATAATCAGTTAATTGGTCTTGAAATAAGTCAGGATCTAATTCCAAATTCAAGTAAATTATTAATACCAAATTATGCATTATTAATGGCTGGAGGTAAAGGAACTAGATTAAGGCCTATTACAAATGATTGCCCAAAACCTTTATTACCTATTAATGGGAAACCAATTCTTGAAATTATTTTGGAACAATGTATTAATTCTGGAATAAGAAACTTTTATATCTCTGTTCATTATTTAGCAGAAAAGATTATAAATTATTTTGGTGATGGTTCTAAATGGAATGTAAATATTGAGTATTTAAAGGAAAATATACCTTTAGGTACAGCTGGAGCATTAAAACTTCTTCCAACTAATTTAAAGAGTTCAATTATAGTAATAAATGGTGATGTCCTTACAAAAACTAATTTTAGAGAAATTTTAAAATATCATTCAGATAATAATGCAGATATAACAATTTGTGCACGGGAACATAAACTATCCAGTCCTTATGGGGTTATAGAAGTTCAAGGCATAAAATTTAAATCTATTATTGAAAAACCATCTTTTAGTCAGTTAGTTAATGCAGGAATATATGCCGTCAATCCAAACGTTATAAATATGATTAAACCTGATGAATATCTTGATATGCCAGAGCTGATAAATTTAAATCAGAAAAGAAAAAAAAATATTATTGTATATCCTGTTCATGAATATTGGATTGATATAGGAAAACCCGAATCTTTAAATAAAGCAGATTTTGAATGGAATGAAGTAAAACAAAATTAATGCAAAATATAGCTTTAATTCCTGCTAGGGGCGGTTCAAAAGGTATTATTAGAAAAAATATTAAGTTATTTAACTCTAAGCCTTTAATTTACTGGACAATAAAGGCAGCACTAGAAAGCAAATATATTGACAGGGTAATTGTTTCAACTGAGGATGATGAGATTGCAGATATTGCAAGATCATTTTCTGCTGAGGTACCTTTCAAAAGACCTAACGAATTGGCTTTAGATTCCACTAAAGGAATAGATACAGTTTTACATGCTTTAGAAAACTTATCTAACGTAAGTAATATTTTATTATTACAACCTACTTCACCTTTAAGAAAAACAATCCATATTAATCAAATTTTTGAACTCCGATTAAAATATAATTCTGATTCTGCAGTATCAATAACTCCCTCTAGAAAAAATATTGATTTATATTTTGATATTGATTCTAATAATAGGATATCCCCTTACTCTAAAGATCTAAAACTTTTACCAAGACAACAATACTCTTCCTCTTATATCTTAAATGGTGCCTTGTATCTCTCAACTTCTGAGTCAATTTTAAAAAATAAATCTTTTATATCATCAAGTACAATTGGTTATATTATGGCTGAAGAATATTCAATTGATATTGATAATCAATTCGATTGGGATATGGCTGAATTCTTAATGTCAAAATCTCTATGAAAGTATTTGTAACAGGTGCTGATGGATTTATCGGCTCACATTTGGTTGAGCAATTGGTTGAGCAAGGATTTGAAGTAACAGCTTTTTGCCTTTATAATTCATTTGGTAGTTGTGGTTGGATAGATAATATTCCCAAAGAGAAGAAAAAATTTGTGAGAGTTGTACATGGTGATATAAGAGATCCATCTTCAATAAAAGAAGGTATGAAAGGTTGCAATATCGTTTTTCATTTGGCCGCCCTTATAGCTATTCCTTATAGTTATGTAGCTCAAGCTAGCTATGTTGATACCAACATTCATGGAACTCTAAATATTTTGCAGTTAGCAAGAGATTTGGGTGTATCAAGAGTAATTCATACATCAACATCCGAGACATACGGCTCTGCTCAATTTGTTCCAATTACAGAAAACCATCCTTTAATAGCACAGTCTCCATATGCAGCTTCAAAAATAGGTGCTGATCAAATGGCCATTAGTTATTGGAAAAGTTTTGATTTGCCAGTAACTATTTTAAGGCCTTTTAATACATATGGCCCAAGACAAAGTAATAGGGCTGTAATACCCCAAATTATTACTCAATTAGCTAATAAAAATAATCGAATAAAGCTTGGTAGCTTAACTCCAACACGAGATTTTAACTTTGTAAAAGATACTGCTGATGCATTTATTTCAGTTGCCGAATCTTCAAGTACCATTGGTGAAATTATTAATTCTGCAAGTAATTTTGAAATATCGATTGGAGAAACAGCTTCACTTATTGCTGAATTGATGAATTGTAAAATAGAAATTGAGTCTCAATACGAGAGGGTTAGACCTGATAATTCAGAAGTAAAAAGACTCTATGGATGTAATAAAAAGATTATTTCTCTTACGAAATGGCGGCCAAAATACGGTGGCTTGGATGGATTCAAAAAAGGTTTGGAAATTACTATTAATTGGTTTAAGGATCCTTATAATTTGAATCTTTATGGTACTAATTATGTAATTTGATTTGATTTTTTTAAGAAAATAGAGTGTATCATTTTTTGATAAAATAATAGAAATTTAAAAAAATTCAATTAAGAAACTAATAATGACTTATGGTAACTTCAAATGAGATCATTGATCGGATAAAAGCAAGTATTATAAATTCTAATAAATTAGAAAAAATTCATCTACATGAACCCTATTTTGAAGGATCAAATGCCTACAAATATTTAGAAGAATGTATTGATACTGGATGGGTCAGCAGCTCTGGTAAATGGGTTACAAAATTTGAGAGGCTAATTTCTGAATATACCGGTTCCAAACATACAATAGCCGTTTCTAATGGAACAGTTGCTTTGAGATTATCCTTATTCCTTGTAGGAGTTAGAGCTAATAATGAGGTTATAATTCCACCCCTAAGTTTCGTAGCAACTGCTAATGCAATTTCACATCTTGGAGGATCGCCTCATTTTGTTGACATAGATTCAGAAACTCTTGGCATGTGTCCAGATTATCTTGATCGACATTTAATTGAGATAGCTGAGATGAAAGGAGATGAAGTCTTTAATAAAATAACAAAAAGAAAAATTGCAGCTGTAGTTCCTGTTCATGTATTTGGGTTGCCTGCAAAAATTCAAGAAATAAAGAAAGTATGTTTAAAATGGAATTTACCTCTTATAGAAGATGCTGCAGAAGCTCTGGGAAGTAAAATAAAAGTGGAAAATAAACTGACTCATTGTGGATGTTTTGGAGATATTGGAACAATCAGTTTTAATGGGAACAAAATTATTACATCTGGTGGAGGTGGGGCTCTATTAACCAATGATGATACTTTTGGGAGGCTTGCAAGACATTTATCTAGTACCGCAAAAGTTCCACATCCTTGGGACTTCTATCATGATCAGATCGCTTGGAATGATAGGTTGCCTAATATTAATGCTGCTGTAGGATGTGCTGAAATGGAAAAAATAAATTCAAAGTTAAGATCTAAGAGGTTATTGCATGCAAAATTTAAGAAATACTTTGAAGACTTGGCAGAAGTAGAAATTATTAATGAGTCTAACAATTGCGAAAGTAATTATTGGTTAAATACCATGAGACTAATAGGAGAAAATGTAGAGGGATTAAAAATTGATATCCTAAAGAATGCTCATAAACTAAATATATTTCTTAGGCCATCTTGGATTTTACTTAATGAATTACCTATGTATAAAGGTGCTTTTAGTGGAGATATTCCGGAAGCTCAGAATCAATCAAAACGTTTAATAAATTTACCTAGTAGTCCACAATTACTAGGTGATTAATTCAAAATTCAATATTTACTTGGAAAACAAATTAATTTATGTAAAATTTATAAATAAGAAATAATTTTTAATTCGAAATAATAATACAAATATGAAATCTTTAATTCTTTTTGGTAATGGGGGACATTGTAAATCTTGTATAGAAGTTATAGAAAATACAGGAAAATTTTTGATAAAGGGAATCATAGTTCATCCCAAAGATTTTTCAGAAAAGTTTATGGATTATAAAGTGATAGGAAATGATAAGAATATGGATGAAAAATTCTTTGAAGATGATTTAGCATTGATTTGTATAGGTCAAATTAAGTCAGTTGAAATAAGAAAAAGAATTTACAAAGTACTCGAGAATAAAAAAATTTCACTTGCAATTGTTAAATCTAAATTCTCTATTATCTCAAAACATGCAGTAATTAAAAATGGCACTATAGTTATGAACAATTCAATTATAAATTCAAATGCTAGTGTAGGAGTAAATTGTATTTTGAATACAAATTCATTAATTGAACATGATGCAATAATTGGAGATCATTGCCATATTTCTACAGGAGCAATTGTTAATGGAGGAGCGAATATAGGAAATGAGTGTTTTGTTGGAAGCGGCGCAATAATAAGAGAAGGAGTAAAAATTGGAGATAGATCAATTATTTCTTCTGGACAAGTTGTAATGAATGATTTGCCATCTAAAACCTTTTTAAAATAAAAAGAAGAATTGATATTTGATTTATAGAAATATTAAAATGTTTTTATTAAAAACATCATATTTACAATCAAAAATATCAATCTATATGTTTAGAATTAGGAAAAAAGTTATTTAAATTGGTACTAATTATTGCTGAAGCAGGAGTTAACCATAATGGCAGTATTTTACTCGCTAAAAAATTAATTGATGCTGCTAAATTAAGTGGCGCCGATATTATAAAATTTCAATCTTTTTTTGCAGAAAATTTGGTAATTCCTGGAACTAAAAAGGCAAATTATCAGCAAGATAAATTGACTCTAAGTGAAGACCAATTTGAAATGTTGGCAAAACTCGAGTTAAATTTCGATCAGCAAAAGGAATTAAAAAATTATTGTGATTCAAAAAATATTGAATTTCTATCATCAGCTTTTGATCTGGATAGTCTTAACTTGATTAAGAATCTTAATGTTAAAAGATATAAAATCCCATCTGGAGAAATTACTAATTTACCCTATTTAAGATTTATAGCCTCACAAAAAAAACCAATTATACTTTCTACAGGAATGTCTAATATCAAAGAAATTGGGGATGCGTTAGACGAACTTATTGTTTCAGGTGTTAAGCATGAGGAAATAACCATCCTTCATTGCACTACTGAATATCCTGCTCCATTAGAAGATATTAATCTTAATGCGATGACAACTATTAGAAATAAATTCCAAATAAAAGTTGGTTATTCCGACCATACATTAGGAACCGAAGTTAGTTTAGCTGCAGTTGCTCTTGGAGCAACTATTATTGAAAAGCATTTAACTCTTGATAGGAATTTAAATGGACCAGATCATAAGGCAAGTTTAGAACCTGATGAATTTTTTACCTTAGTAAAAGGTATTAGGAAAATATCAAAATCATTAGGAGGTTTTGAAAAAAAGATAAGTAATTCTGAGAAAAAAAATGTATCTGTAGTTAGGAAATCCATTATGGCCAAAACTGAAATTAAGGAAGGTGATTTATTCTCATCTAATAATTTATGCGTTAAAAGACCAGGAACTGGAATTTCACCAATGCTATGGGATCAAGTTATCGGTAAACGCGCTAAAAGAGATTTTAAAGTTAATGAACAAATAACTCTTAATTGAAAATGAAAAGAATATCAGTTTTTACGGGTACTAGAGCAGAGTATGGATTAATGAAAACTCTAATAAAAAAATTAGAAAAAGATATTGATATTGAGTTTAATTTATTAATATCTGGCTCTCATTTGAAATCAAAATATGGAAATACAATTAATGAAATCAAATCTGATGGAATTAAAAATATAAGTCTTTTCCCAATTGCTAACGAATCAAAATATAGCAATCAAACGTCTTTTCAGACTGCAGAAACTATTAAATTAATATCACAAGCTTTAGAGACCTTAAACCCAAATTATCTTATTGTTTTAGGTGATAGATATGAGAGCTTTGCCGCAGCTACAGCAGCCCATCTCTCAAATATTAAAGTAGTCCATATACATGGAGGAGAGGTATCTCTTGGTTCTTTGGATAATAAGTTGAGAAATGCAATTTCTCAATTAAGCACTATTCACTTTACCTCGGCAGATATACATAAAAGAAATGTTCAAAATATCATAGGTTCATCAGAAAATGTTTATAACGTTGGACCTTTAGTCGTTGATGGACTATTAGACTTTAAAAAGTGTTCAAAAAATGAATTTGAAAAAGATACTAAATTTAGTTTTTCAAAAATAAATTTTTTGGTTACTTTTCATCCTGAAACATTATCATCAGATTTTGGAATAATAGGCTTTAAGAATCTATTAAATATATTAGATAATTACGATTGTAATATACTTTTTACTGCTCCAAATGCAGATGAAGGATCTGATTTGATAATAGAGATTATTAATATATATATTCAGAAAAATAGGCAAAAATATTTTTATATACCTTCTTTAGGACAAAAATTATTTTTGAATGCTTTAGTTTTATTTGATTGTATTATTGGGAATTCTTCAAGTGGTTTAATTGAAGCCCCATTATTGAAAAAACAAGTTTTAAATATTGGAAATAGACAAAAAGGTAGATACAGATTTGGTCCTGTAATTGACGTAACAAATGATTTTAATGAAATTTCAAAAGCAGTAGTAAGTATTTTAAACATAGACAAAATTTATAAATACGAATCATTTAATTATCTTGAAGAATATAAAGCAAAATCTCCCAGCACTACGATAATAAAGATTTTAAAGGACTCTCTTTGAGATTAATTTATCAGATATTAAATATAACCTAAATTTTTAGAAAAAATTTCCCTGATACTTTAATATATTGCTTGAAAAATCTTAAAATTGTTATCTTAAATCTTTCTAGTAAAATTATTTTAATTTTTGGATTTATTTCAAATATTTAGTTATAAAATTCATATTTTGAAAATTAATCTTTGAATAAATACATAAAGTATAAGTATTTATTTGCTAATATTTAATAATTCAATGTTTATATAAATAATAACTAATATGCATAAAAGAATTAAAAATATAAAACTAAAAATAAAAAGTAATCCTTTTGCAAATTACTTAATCCCTCTTTATAGATTAATAAATAAAATAGTAAAAAAACTATCGACTGAAATAATTAGAATAGCTAGAATTCCAATTTATAATTTTCTATACTATCTATCTTTTGATAGAAAGGCTTATAAAGGGATTATGGATTTTTTTGAAAATGATTCTTTTGATTTTCCAAAGCTAATTTTTTTTGATCTAGGAGCCCGAAGTGACATCCCCAAAAATCTTAGGCCTTACAAGAGTGCATTAGAAGTAATAGGCTTTGAGGCGGATAAAATAGAATGCAAAAGATTAAATGAATCATCCACTTCAAATGCAAAATTCTTTCCTTATGTAATAGGTACTGGTGAAAAAGAATATTTTTTGAAAACAGCTTTAGTGGCGGCATCAGGTGTTACTGAGACAAATAAGATATTCTTGAAACGCTTAAATTCAGCTATTAAAAATAATTTAAAAGTTATAAAAAAAACTAAATTCCAAACTATAACTTTGAATAATCTTATTGATCATAATAAAATTCCTTTCCCAGATTTCATTAAATTAGATCTTGAAGGTTATGAGGCAGATGTGCTAGAGAATTCTAGTATGTGTTTTGGGGAAAATTTTTTAGGTCTTTATACAGAAATTGCTTTCGGATGTCTCAAGAACCCAGATAGTTTTGCAAGAATCGATATTCTATGCAGAAAAAATAATTTGCATCTTTATGATATAAATTTGAATGATAGATCTCCTCGAAAAGTTTTAGAAAAGAGATATAAGTTTAAAAATGGTATAGCTTATAAAATTGATGAAGCTTATGGTCAAAGAATAGGAGGAGATATTTTGTATCTTAGAGATCCAATAAATGATTATCATAATAAAATTGATTTCAATTGGAACGATAATAATGTAATAAAATTAGTTTTAATCTATGAATCATATGATTTAAACGATTGCGCAATTGAATTATTAGATTTTTACGGAAAGATGTTTAAAACTAATTTACCTATAGAAAAATTAAAGAATTTATTAGTGCCAAGAAGATATAATCCTTACTGCTTAAGTTATAAAGCTTATATTGAATCTTTAAAAAGAATTAAAGGTAAAGAACAAAGATATTCTAAATCAAGAATCAAAACTTAATTATCAACTTCAACAATTTAAATGATATTAATTAGTTTCTTAACTCTTATTAGTTAAGAGTTAAATATTAGTACACTTAATTTAAATTATTATTTATTTAATACTTCTTAAAAAGATATTTACATCAAAGAATCAATATATTTAATTTGGTTTATTACATTACAGCAATAACCATATTCATTATCATACCAAAGTACGATTTTTATAAGTTCTGAATTAATTACATCTAGCCATCGTGTATCAACTATAGCGGAAAACTTTTCACCGATGTAATCCATTGATACTAGGGGCTTATTGGTTAATTTCAGTATGGGATATTTTTGGGAATTCTGGAAATCAATAAGAGCTTTTATAATTTCATCTTTATTAGTAGATTTCTCAACCAAAAATGATAGATCTGCGGATCCTATAATTTGAGTAGGTGTTCTGTAAGAGAAAGATCCAATATTTCGGGTTATTGATGGTAAAACTTTAAAAACTGCATCTATTGCAGATGTTGGCTTAGGAATCATATTGCCTATAGCAGATCTTCCAAGAGCATAATGATGATAAACCTCTCCAGGTACTGACCATGAACTTGAAGGGCCGTCCATTAAATTTTGATAACTTAACCAGGGATGGAGTGTGGTGACGTAACCAAGTTTTACTTTAAATAAAGAATCAATAATTTTGGATACAGGAGCAATAGCTGTTGCATCGCAAATGCTAGCTCCTATTAAATGATGTTTTTTAGGTTTATATTCATTTTCATTAACTCCCAAAACCATAGTAAAATCTATATTATCTGGAGAGTTGGTAAAAATAATTTTTTCTGCAATATTTTTTTTGATTATTGTTTTTGATTTCAAAGTATTTTGTAATACTCCACTTGCATCAATAATTATTTTGGCATCCCAATCTTTCCATTTAACTTGAGCAATATCTTTGCACATACTTGTAAAAATGGATCTCTTATTGCATATAATTTTTTTGTTTTTTATTTCTGCTTTATGTTTAGATTGCCCATAAATAGAATCATAATTTAATGTGTAAACCCAATTATTTAAATCTGGATTAACCTCATTTATTCCAACTATTTCAATCATTGGATCATCAATACACATTTTGAAAATATGTCTTCCAATTCTTCCTAACCCGTTAAGTCCAACTTTTATTTTTTTATTCATAATAGTGAATTATTAACAAGTGTCATAAAGTTTTTAGTTTTGATATTTACATTGTTATTAATTAATTCCTTACTTGGGAATGACTTAAAAGATTTATATTGTTCAATGAGGATAAATTTTATTCCATTTTGTAAAGATACTTTTAAATCATTTTTACTATCCCCAATAAATATATCATTTTCTGTTGCTTTTTTATTTTTTAAATGCTCAGATTTTGTTTTTTCTGATCCAAGAATATCTTCGAAAAAGCTAATTAATTTATTCTTTTTAAGAAACATTTGTATTTCATTTTTTTCCCCTCCACTAAGAATATAAATTTTAATAGATTTGTTTTTAATATTTATAAATTCAAGAAAACTTATTAAACCAACTGTTGGAGAAGCAATTTTGAAAAAATTATTGCATTCTTCTGAGTAGATCTTCATGATTTCTAAAACCACTTTTTCCTCAAAGAATATAGAAAGTTTTTTAAATCTAGAGATGCCTGCATTTATGTTGAAATAATTAATTGCATCTAAGCTTTTCTTATTTTTTCCTAGTAATTTTAAGATAGATTTTTCAATTGCAATCTCTTTAAATTTATTTGAATCAACTATTACTCCATCAAAATCAATAAATATATTTTTACATTTATTGAGAATAGACATTTATTTAAAGTCAGAATTTTAAATTTTTGGGATTTAGAACTATTTTATATTAGTGTATGATGAACTCACTTAATAAAGTTCATCTATTTAATGAAATCAATAAAAGAAAATAATTTATATCGGTTATTTTTATTGCTTAGTAATAGAAGAAAAAGTCAAATTTATTTTTTATTTTTATTGTTGATTTTAAATGGCATATCAGAGTCAATTACTGTAGTAACTATTGTTCCTTTTTTATCATTAATAATATCAGGAGAAAATAAATTTGATTATACAATTTTTAATAAATATTTACCAATTAATATAAATAATTATTCAGAAATTCTTTTTACTATAACAATTTTATTTTGTGTTTTTATTTTAATTTCAACTTTAATTAGAATATATAATAATTGGTATATTTTAAAACTAACTGCAAATATAAATATTGATCTTAGCAATTATATTTTCAAGAATAATATCTATCAATCTTATACTGATTATTCTAAAAAAAGTTCTTCAAATATAATATCAATAATTATTGAAAAGGTTTCAGCTTGTTCATCTGCCTTGAATTCAATATTTACTATTCTCTTGGGATCCATTATAGGCTTATCAATAGTAATACCCCTTTTCTTTTATAGCTGGAAAGTAATTATATTAACCTTCCTTTTACTGAGCATTTATTATTTAACAGTATCAAAAAGAGTAAAAAAAAGATTATTCTTTAATGGAAAAATAATTGCTATTAATGGACCTATTAAGATAAAAATCATACAAGAATCATTCAAAGGTTTTAGGGATATAATTATAAATGGAACAGAGGCTATTTATCTAAATTTATTTGATAAGTATAATTCGCTGGCAAAGTATAAGGAAGCTGATTCACAGTTTATTATTACCTTACCTAAATTTCTACTTGAAGGTTTATCACTTTTTATAATAGCTATTGTTGGTTATGGTGTATCAATATCAGATTCACAGAATTTAGATTTCATTCCTTTATTTGGATCTTTTGTTTATGCATTGCAAAGGTTACTTCCTTTGAGTCAGTTAACATATGCTGCTTGGGCAGGTTATAAGGGTAAAGCTGTTGGGATGGCAGAGGTTCTTCATGAGTTAGAAAATAATAATAACAATAAGGAAAAAATTCTTTTAAGAGATAAAAAATTAACTTTTAAAGATAAAATTACCTTTCAAGAAGTTAGTTTTGCATACGAAAACTCATCTTATATTTTAAATAATATTAATCTTTCTATAAATAGGGGTGATCATGTTGGGATTTATGGTGAAACAGGAAGCGGTAAAAGTACCTTGTTAGATTTGATCATGGGTTTACTCCCGCCTCAAAAAGGTTCAATTTTTATTGATAAACAAAATTTATATAAGGAGAATTATCAACATTTTTGGATTTCAATGATATCTCATGTTCCACAAAGTATTTTTCTAAAAGAAGGAAATATTGCTGAAAATATTGCTTTTGGTCAGACCATAGAAACTTTAAATTATGATCTTTTAGAAAGATCATCAAAAACTGCTCAAATTTACAAATTTATTAAACAAAATAAAAACGGTTTTTTGAGTATTGTAGGTGAGCAAGGAATCAGATTAAGTGGTGGACAAAAACAAAGAATTGCTATTGCAAGAGCATTATATAAACAGAGAAATATACTGGTTTTAGATGAAGCAACTAGTGCACTTGATGAATATACAGAGAAAGCTATTATAAATGAAATTTTAAAAACTCATAAAGAATATACGGTCATAATGGTTACGCATAGGATTAATAGTTTAAAAAATTGCAATAAAATTTTTAAGGTAACTTCAAAAGGTGATGTTATCGAGGAATAATTTTTTTATCAATAATCAAAAAAATATTTTACCTTTAATTATTTTTAACGTTATCGTTAACCACCTAGTGATGTTAATTTGCCATAGGATATATTATGTTTATTTAGATGAAAGCTAAATTTCAAAATAAATTGTTAGTTAAATGAATTTTATTTCTACAGATAATAAGATCGTCGTTTTTGGCTCAAATGGGATGGCAGGAAGTGCTATATGTAGAGCTCTAGAACATAATGGTTATAGTAATTTACTAAAACCAACAAGAAAGCAATTAAATCTTTTAAATTATTCAGAAGTTTATGATTGGTTTAGTTTGAATAAGCCAGAAGTTGTAATAATTGCCGCAGCAAAAGTTGGTGGTATTTATGCCAATAATAAATATCCAGCAGATTTTCTTTTGGAAAATATGAAAATACAAAATAATATTATAGAAATTGCTTGGCGAGAAAGTATTAAGAAGTTATTGTTCTTGGGGAGTAGTTGTATTTATCCAAAGTTTGCGAAACAGCCAATATCTGAGGAAGAATTATTAACAAGTGAATTAGAACAAACTAATCAATGGTATGCAATTGCTAAAATAAGTGGTATCAAACTATGTGAGGCACTTAAAAAACAATATAACTTTAATGCATTATGTTTAATGCCTACTAATTTATATGGTCCTGGAGATAATTATCATCCTCATAATAGCCATGTATTACCGAGCTTTATTAGACGTTTTTACGAAGCAAAAAAA
>MDTB01044111.1_pt1 | contig 13681 bp, 15 predicted proteins | sample 811161 | NCBI WGS metagenome assembly MDTB01 (sample SAMN05326650, study PRJNA326480) | marine metagenome | isolation source: seawater | place: Mediterranean Sea | collected 2009
AAAAAGGAATAGTTATCGATGCTAATTCTAATGAAAAAAGACTTAAGGAAGAAAAGAGTGAATTAATTGAAATTGACTCTAAAGTTTGGCATTGGATTTTTTTTATTCCAAATGACGTCATTTAAAACCCAAAAACCTAAATTCTGAATTGTAGTCCCCACTCTAAAAATATTGTGATAACTACCTATTACCCAAATTGCTCCATTTTTTTTTAAAATTCTTCTACATTCACTTAGCCAGGCAAATGTAAATTCGTCATACTTGTTAAAACTTTTAAACTGATCCCACTTTTCGTTAACTGCACTTACCTTTGATCTGTCTGGTCTAGTTAATTTATTTCTTAATTGTAGGTTGTATGGTGGATCTGCAAAAATTAAATCAAATGTTTCATCGGGTATTTTTTTTTAATTCATTTAAACTATCTCCATTTATTATTTTGTTTTTTAGATATGAATTCATTTATAAAATGAAATTAGACTCGAAAAAGATTCTTAGGTCAACTTAGGATTGAATTATTTAAATTTAATTAGTAGGAAGTTATTAAGAAACAACAACATGTTGTGTTCTACGTGAAACCTAACCTATTTCTTGATTGGTGAAAAGGTTTTACGATGATGTGAAGTAATCCCAAAGTTTTTAATAGCTTTAATATGTTGTTTGGTTCCATAACCAAAATTTTGCTCCCAATAATAATCTTTAAATTTTTTTCCTAAAGCAGTAATCATTTTATCCCTAGCAACCTTGGCAATTATAGATGCAGCTGATATTGCTGGTATTTTTTGATCTCCCCTAATCACAGATTTTAATCTGTAATTTTTCATTTTTGGGTATTTATTTCCGTCAACTAAAATTATTGAAGGTTTTTTTTTGAGTTTTTTAATAGCTCTTTCCATCGCCAAGAGAGTCGCATTCAGAATATTCTTATTTTCAATCTCTTTAACAGAGGCCTTACCAATAGCCCAAATTGAATTTTTTCTGATATATTTCGCTATAATTTCCCTTTTGTTTTTTCTTAAATTTTTAGAGTCTTTTAATATTTTTTTATTAATATTTTTATTTAAAATTACAGCGGCAGCGTAAACTGGGCCAATTAAACTTCCGCGACCAACCTCATCCACTCCTGCTAATAACTTCATTACATTTTAATATTCATATTAAGAATTTTTTGTCTGATCTTTTTTAAATCTTCCCAAGAGTATTTCTTAAACTCAGGAAATCTTAATAAATAAGATGGACTATATGTAACCATAATTAAATAAGTCTTATTTTTTAATATTATTTCTTTCCATTTTCCTCTCTCATCTGAAATTTTACTATTTAAGCCAGTAACAGCTTGCATAGCAGTGTTACCCAACAAAACTAAAATTTTTGGATCAATAATTGAAACATGATCTTTCAAAAAAGTCGAGTAGCGACTTATTTCATTAGCAGTTGGCTTTCTGTCATCTGGAGGTCTATAATTAACTGAGTAGGTAGTGTAAACACTCTTTCTTTTGATCCCAATGGCAAGTAACATTTTATTTAACAACTGACCTCCATCTTTACCATAAGAAGAGCCTGAACTATCCTCCAAACTTCCTGGAGCCTCTCCTATAAGCATTATGGGACTATTTATATTCCCATCTCCCATTATCAAAGTTTTAGAATGATGCTTCAATTTACAATCTTTGATTGAGTTGATCTGGCTTTCAAGTTTATTTAAAAGCTCTAATTTATCGTCATTGCAGTAATTTTTTTCATTTAAAAAACTATTAACTCTATTTATAGGTTTATTATTAAAAATAAAATCAGTTTTTAACATTTCTTTAAATTCATGATCCAATTTGGTATTTTGATTTAAATCTTTTTTAGTCATAATATAAGATTAATGTTTTTTAAAAAAATAAAATTTTTTTTTATCATTTTTATATTCTATCAGACACCTCTCTATTCTAAAAGTAATAGTTCAGGTAATTTTGATGCTAAAAATTTATCAAACTATTTTTCGGGAATTATCGCTTTTGAAAATAAAAATAATTCTGAGGCTCTAGACTATTTTAATTCGTCCAAAATTTTAATTAACGAACATGATGCGTACTTACAAAAATATATTTTTTCACTTGTTCTAGAAAAAAAAGTTTTGAATGCTATTAACTTGATTAAAAGAAATAAAAATAATAGCAACTCAAATTTTTTAGATTTCTATATATTATTAGTTGTTGATAGTTTAAAAAAAAGTAATTTTGATAAAGCTCATCAGGATTTACAATCTGCATTTGAATTTGTTGAAAATGATAGGCTAAATATAGCAATTCTAGAATCTTTAAAACAATATATTTTTGTGTTTAAAGAAAAAAAAATTTTAGAAAATAAAAAAGATTTCGGTAATTTATCCTTAATATCAGAGACATTTCAGAGTTGTTACCTGAATGATTCAAAAACAGAAACCTTATTCTCTAATTTGATAAATAATTACGATCAAATTGATTACACAAGATATATATATTTTTACTTAAGCTATTTAATTGAAAACCAAAAATTTGAAAAAGCAAGAAAAACTGTTGAAAATATAGAGTATTTAAATAGTACTTTATTGTTATCCCAAGGAAAGAGCTGGATTGAAAATAACGATTTAAAAAAGTTTAATGAAATATTTTCTTGTAAAAATCACAATGATATAATTGCGGAGTTTTTATTTTTGATTTCAAATCTATATTCGTCTCAGGGCTATTTAGAGAGATCTAATTTTTTTCTAAATTTATCCAAATTTTTAAATCCAAAGTTTACTTTTAATATATCTTTGGAGATTGAAAATTATTATCAAAATGCAGATTATAAAAAAGTAAAAAAACTTCTCTATAATTTTAGAAGAGAGAATATCTTTTACCATTGGTATCGAATTAAAAAAGAAACACAAATTATTGCTAAAACAGAAAATAAGGATACTTCATTAGATTATTTAGTTAAAGAATATAAAAAAATTAAAAATCCAAATATAAAAATATTATTTGATGTTGCAAATTTTTATAAAAATTCAAAAAAGTATAATGAGGCAATAAATTATTATACTAGAATTATAAAAACGCTAAATGATGATCAAAAAATAAAATCTGATCTACTTTATCGTAGGGGTGCAAGTTATGAAAGAGCAGGTGAGCATGAAAAGTCAGATAAGGATTTAATGCATTCGTTAAAAATAAATCCAGATGATGCTTATGTTTTAAATTATTTGTCATATTCATGGCTTGAAAGAAATTATAAAATAGATAAAGCAATCGAAATGCTTGAGATAGCTTATGAGGCTGAAAGCAATGATCCTTATATTATTGACTCTTTAGGATGGGCTTATTATCTAACAAAGGATTATTTGAAAGCAGAAAAACTTTTAAAAAGGGCAGTGGAATTGATGCCTGATGATCCGATAGTAAATGATCATTATGGAGATATTTTATGGAAATTAAATCGAAAAGTTCAAGCAAGATATTTCTGGAGAAATGTTCTTCAAATGGAAGAGGCAGAGAAAGAATTGCTTAACAAAATAGACATAAAGATTATTGAAGGCCTTCAAAGTTAAAGGTATGGTTTTTGATAAAATTAAATCTTACGCTAAGATAAATATTGCATTAAATATAACAGGCAAAGGCTCTTCTTTACATAAAATTGAAAGTATTATTGCCTTTATTTCTTTACACGATGATATTTTTATTAAAAATATAAAATCAAAAAAACATATTGTAAAATTTTACGGTAAATTTTCAAAAAATATTTCGAAAAAAAACACTGTTTCAAAATTACTTGAATTATTGGATAAAAAAAACCTTCTAAATAAAAAAAAATACTTGATTAAGGTTAATAAAAGAATTCCAAATAAAGCTGGTTTGGGAGGCGGCTCTATGAATGCTGCAAATATTCTAAAATATTTTATAAAAAAAAAGATTATAAAGGCAAATAAAAAAGAAATTTTATTTATCTCAAGTTCAATTGGTTCAGATGTTATTTTTGGACTTAATTCAACAAATTCAATTTTAACATCAAATAATAAGATTAAATGTTTTTATAAATATAAAAAATTTTATACTTTAATAGTCAAACCTGATTTTGGTTGTTCAACAAAATATGCATATTCGAAAGTTAAAAAATTTGATGATACAAAGCTGAGTAGACCAAGTAAAAAGATGTTTGAATTTGATTTTTTAAAAAAAATGCATAATTCTTTAGAGCCAATTATGTTGTCAAAATACCCTAAATTAAGAATTATAAAATCGTATCTAGAAAGCTTATCTGGACCTATTTTTATAAGAATGACAGGATCTGGATCTGCATTTGTTGTATATTTTAAGTCTAAAGTAAGTTGTAATAAAGTAAAAAAACTGTTTAATAAAAAATTTAAAAATTACTGGTGTGTAACTTCAAAAACTATATAAGTTTTATTTTTTGTGTTATAGGAATTATTATTGGGGCGTAGCCAAGCGGTAAGGCACGGGTTTTTGGTACCTGCATCCTAGGTTCGAATCCTAGCGCCCCAGCCAACTATGAAAAGTATATTAGATAAATTTATTTTTAGATTTAATAATTTAAATAAAATAAGCTTCAATATAAAAAAACTTTCCAAAAATACTCCGTCTAGTAAAATATTCAATGCAATTGATACATACTCAACTGACAGTGAAATCAGATACGTAGGAGGCTGTCTTCGAAAAATTATTAATAATGAAAAAGTAGACGATATTGATTTAGCAACAAATTTAGAGCCCAAGCAAGTTTGTTATGCTCTTGAAAAAAATAATATTAAATATTATGAAACAGGTATTGAGCATGGAACTATTACTGCTTTAATTGATGAATATAAATTTGAGATCACAACGTTAAGAGAGGATGTTTTTACAGACGGTAGACACGCTAAAGTAAGATTCTCCAAAAGTTGGAAAAAGGACGCCTCAAGGCGAGACTTTACAATAAACTCAATATATTCAGATAAAGATGGAAATTTATTTGATCCTTATGGTGGAAAAAAAGATTTAGAAAACGGTCATGTAAATTTTATCGGTGATATAGATAAAAGGATAAAAGAAGATTATCTTAGAATTCTTAGATATATAAGATTCTTCATATTCTATTCAAAGCAACCTCATAGCATTGAAATAGTCAGAAAATTAAGAATGAACATTGAAGGCATTTCAAGGTTATCCAAAGAAAGATTGTTAAATGAATTAAAAAAAATGTTAAAATTAGAATTTTTAGAGAAATTGTCAAAAGACAAGTTTTGTAGAGAGATATTTCAGACAATATTTCCCGAATTGAAAAATATAAACATTTTTTCTAAATTAGACCTTGTTAAAAAAGAAAAATTCAAAGAAATAGATTTTATATTACTTATGTCTTTATTGATAATTGATAGCACAGATAATCTAGATTATTTTTTATATAAATTTAATCTTTCCAAAAAAAATAAAAAAAGAATGAAAATTATTGAAAGCTTTTTTAGAGATAAATTAAATTCAAAAAAATTTAAAGAGAACAATTTAAACAAAGTTTTTTATTATGATGGTCAGCAAGCTGTCTTGGATATTTTGAGTTTTAAAATAATTAAATCGAAAAAATTAGATCCTTCTTTAAAAGAATTATTTGATTTTTATGAAAATAAATCTAGACCAACAATGCCGGTAGGAGCTGAATTATTAATTACTAAATTTAACATTCCAGAGGGCAAACAATTAGGTGATAAACTTAAAATGATTGAAAAAGAATGGGTTAACAACAATTTTAAAATTTCAGACAAACAAATTAATAATATTTTAGAAGCCTAAATATATTTAACATCTTTAATTTCAAAATTTTTTATTCCGGCAGGAGTATTGATTTCTACTAAATCATTTTTATTTTTACCTATTAATCCCTTTCCAATAGGCGACTTAAAGTAAATGAGTTTTTTTTTTAAATCAGCCTCATCTTTACCAACTATTTTATAATTAATTTTTTCACTTGTATCTAAATTTTCCAAAAAAACAGTTGAACCAAAAATTACTTTTCCATCATTATTAAATTTTGTAATATCAATTACATTTGCCCTTGCGATAATATCGTTTATTTCAGTAATTCTTCCTTCGTTATGAGATTGTTCCTCTTTAGCAGCATGGTATTCTGCATTTTCTTTTAGATCTCCATGAGATCTCGCCTCGGCTATTGCTGATACTATTTCAGGTCTTTTTTTTTCTTTTAATAAAATAAGTTCATCTTTTAATTTATTTAATCCATTTAATGTAATTGGTTCTTTATCCATGCTATTTCCATTTTGCTAGCGGAGGTAAAGACATAAGTATACCTTCAACATTACCACCAGTTTGTAACCCAAATTTTGTTCCTCTATCATACAACAAATTAAATTCTGTATATCTACCTCTTTTGAGGTATTGTTTTTCTTTATCTTTAAGACTCCATTTTTTTTTTATTTTTTTTCGAATAATCTTTTCGAATATTACTTGAAAAGTTATTCCAACATCTCTTACAAATTTAAAATCTTTTTCAAAATTATTTTTTTTATAATCAAAGAAGATCCCTCCTATACCTCTCGTTTCTTTTCTGTGAGGAAGATAAAAATATTCATCACACCATTTTTTGTATCTATGATAATACTTTTTATTATGCCTATCACACATCTTTTTAAGAGTACTATGAAATTGTTTTTTTTCATCTTCGTCTATTTTTGATGGTGTAACATCCATTCCTCCCCCAAACCATTCATGAGTAGTACATATATATCTAGTGTTAAAATGCATAGCAGGTATTAAAGGATTTTTCATATGCATTACAACTGATATTCCTGACGCCCAAAATCTAGGATTTTGTTTTGCCCCGGGGATATTTTTTTGAAATTGTTTAGGAAATTTTCCATACACTTTTGAATAATTAACTCCGACCTTATCAAAAATTTTACCATTTTTTAAAATTCTATATTCACCTCCACCTTCATCTTTTTTTTTATTTTTTTTCCAAATTGTTGATTTAAAGTTGGTTTTATTTTTTTCAAGATTACTAATAGTGTTACAAATACTATTTTGTAATGTTTTAAACCAATTACTTGCTAGATTTTTTTTTATCTCCAATTTCATATTAAATAAGTTTAGATTGTTTTAAACTTTCTGCCAATATGATTGCTACAGATGATGCAATATTAAGTGAACGCATTTTGCCTTTCATTGGAATTTTTAGCCTATGTTTAATAATTTTGTGTATACTTTTAGGAACCCCAGCACTTTCTCTGCCAAATAAAATTGTGTCATTAGTTTCAAATTTAAAATCTGAATAGGATTTATGTGCTTTTGTCGTCATTAATATAATTCTCTGTCCTTTTTTTGAATTAATGAAATCTGTTGAATTTTCATAAAATTTAATTTCATTTTTATCCATATAATCCATAACGACTCTTTTAAACCTTTTGTCACTAAATAAAAAACCACAAGGCTCAATAATCTCTAATTTTGCCCCTAAACACGCACACGTTCTTATTATTGAGGCGGTATTTTGTGGAATATCTGGTTCAAATAATGCAATTTTAGGCCTATGATTAGTTAAATTCTGTGTCATTCTATCAGTAGTAAATTTAGTATTTTATATTATATGAAATCATATATTTAAGTAGAAATAATCTATTTTGAGTATATTTAATTAATTTTACTAATGTCAGAAAAAAAAACCAATAGAAGAGACTTTTTATTTACTGCTACTTACGCTGTAGGAGCAGTTGGGGTAGGTGCTTCCGTTTGGCCAATGATTGATCAGATGAATCCTGATGCTTCCGTCAAGGCTTTAGCAAGCACAGAGGTTGATGTGAGTACATTAACACCTGGAAAAACTATAACTATATTATGGAGGGGTAAACCAGTTTTTATCCGAAGAAGAACACAAGATGAAATAGCAGAGGCAAGATCTGTAAAATTAGAGGACTTGAAAGATCCTCAAAAAGATGAAGATCGGGCAACTAATCCAGAGTGGCTGGTTATGCTTGGAGTTTGTACTCATTTAGGTTGCGTACCTCTAGATCAAAAAGGTGACTTTAACGGATGGTTTTGCCCATGTCATGGCTCACATTATGATACTTCTGGGAGAATAAGAAAGGGTCCTGCACCAACTAATATGGAAATTCCTAAATACAAATTTGTAGATGCTAACACAATCAAAATTGGATAAATAAATATGAGTGATCAAGAATACACACCGAAATCAAAGGCTGGGAAATGGTTTAACGATCGTTTGCCACTCCTTACACTTGCTAATCACTTATCTGATTATCCAACTCCTAAAAATCTAAATTATTGGTGGACATTTGGTGGAATTTTAACATTTTGTTTAATTACACAAATTGTAACAGGTTTGGTGCTTGCAATGCACTATATCGCGCATGCTGATATGGCTTTTGATAGTGTTGAACATATTATGCGTGACGTAAATTATGGATGGTTAATTAGATATATTCATGCAAATGGAGCTTCAATGTTTTTCCTGGCGGTTTATATTCATATATTTAGATCTTTGTTTTATGGTTCTTATAAAGCCCCTAGAGAAATAATTTGGATTATCGGTATAATCATTTATCTTTTAATGATGGCTGCTGCATTCATGGGCTATGTTCTTCCTTGGGGGCAAATGAGTTTTTGGGGGGCAACAGTAATTACAAATTTGTTTAGTGCTATACCTTTAGTAGGCGAGGGAATTGTCACTTGGTTATGGGGCGGTTATTCAGTTGACAACCCTACATTAACGAGATTCTTTACACTTCATTATTTAATACCTTTTTTAATTTTAGGTTTAGTAGTCCTTCATATTTGGGCACTGCATGTTCCTGGAAACAATAATCCAGTAGGTATCGATATTCAAAAACCGTCGAAAGATACTGTGCCATTTCATCCCTATATTGTAATCAAAGATGCTTTTGCTTTGTTAATGTTTATGATTGTTTTTGCTTTTTTTGTTTTTTATACTCCAAATATATTAGGTCATGCTGACAATTATATTGAAGCTGACCCATTAGTAACACCTGCTCATATAGTTCCAGAGTGGTATCTATTACCTTTTTATGCAATTTTAAGATCTGTTCCAGATAAACTTTTAGGAGTAGTTGCAATGTTATCTGCTATTTTTATCTTAGCAGCCCTGCCTTGGCTAGATACTTCTAAAATTCGATCAGCGGTATTCAGACCATTATACAGACAATTTTACTGGATACTTGTAGCGGATGTTTTGATTTTAGGTTACGTAGGAGCAATGCCTGCAGAGGGATTATATTTATTAGTAGCTAGAGTAGCAACTGCATATTATTTTTTACATTTTTTAGTAATTTTGCCAGTTTTGGGCTTGAAAGAAAAAACCCTGCCTATACCTTTGAGTATCACAGAGCCTGTTTTAGGGGGGGCTGCGAATTTAGCAGCTGCAAAAAATAATAAAAGTTTAATAAAATAAGTGAAAAATTTTTTAAGGACATTACTTTTAATAATATTGATTATAGGATTTCAATTTAACTCTAATGCAGCTGAAAAAATTGAGTATTTAAGCACTGATTGGACGTTTAAGGGACTTTTCGGAAAGTTTGATCGAGCAGCACTTCAAAGAGGGTATCAAGTTTATACTGAGGTTTGTTCGTCTTGTCATTCAATGAAATATCTAAGTTATAGAAATTTGGCAGAGAAGGGAGGTCCTGAATTCACTCAATCTCAAGCAAAGGCTATAGCAGCTTCTTTTGAGGTTAAAGATGGACCTAATTCTGATGGAGATATGTTTACTAGACCTGGAAAATTATCCGATAAATTTGTTATGCCTTATGAAAATGTTAAAGCTGCACAAGCAGCAAATGGGGGAGCTTATCCTCCCGACATGTCAGTTTTGGTAAAAGCAAGGGGAGGTGGGGTGGATTATATTTATTCTCTTCTTCAAGGATATGAAGATCCACCAGCAGGAGTGACTTTAGATGATGGAGTTTATTATAATAAATATATGTACGGCAATAAGATTAAAATGGCCAATCAATTATCTGATGGATTAGTTGAATACTCAGATGGTACAAATGCAACAGTAGAACAGATGTCAAAAGATGTTACAACATTTTTGATGTGGGCAGCTGAACCTCATTTAGAGTCAAGACATCAAATGGGCTTTAAGGCAATTGTTTATTTAATTATTCTTACGATCTTAGTTTATTTTAGTATGAAAAGAATTTGGTCAGGTGTTAAATCGGAAGTTTAAAACATCTCCATCTTTAACTATGTAGTCTTTTCCCTCTAAGCGCATCTTTCCATTCGTTTTAGAATTTAACCAACCATTATTATCAACAAAATCATTATAAGAAACCGTCTCAGCTCTAATAAATCCTTTTTCAAAATCAGTATGTATTTCACCAGCAGCTTTAGGGGCGGTACAATTTTTTTGAATAGTCCATGCTCTAGTTTCTTCTGGACCAGATGTAAAAAAGGTGTCTAACGTCAGAATATTATAACCTTTTCGAATTAGGGTATTTAAACCAGTTTCTTTAATACCAATCATTTCCATATAATTTTTTTTTTCATTTTCTTCCAGTGCATTTATTTGATTCTCTATATCAGCAGAAACAATTAGAGTGTTTTTAAATCCATATTTGTTAATGAATATTTTAGTATAATTATTTCCTGATTGGATACTTTTTTCATCAACATTACAAACAAAAATCTTTGGTTTTAAAGATAATAATCCACTTGACTTCATTTGTTTTTTCTCAAATTGAGAACTTAAAATAGAAACATCTTTACCATTATTGATAAAATCCAATGTAGTTTCAAGCACTTTAAGCTGCTCCTTGTCTACATTCTTTTTATTATTTTTTTCTAATCTTTTTTGAATAGACTCAAGATCTGCTAACATCATTTCTGTTTCAATTATCTCAAGATCTCTAACTGGATCAACAGTTGGATTTACATTTTGAACATCATCAGAGTCAAAGCATCTTATCATATGAATAATTGCATCTACCTCTCTTATGTGCGATAAAAATTTATTTCCCAATCCTTCACCTTTTGAAGCACCTTTTACTAGACCAGCAATATCTACAAAAGATATAGTGGTATGGATAGTTTTTTTTGATTTTGAAATCTTAGATAAATTTTCCAATCTTATATCTGGAACTGGTACAATACCTATATTTGGGTCAATTGTGCAAAAAGGGAAATTTTCCGCTTGTGCTTTACTTGAATTTGTTAGAGCATTGAACAAAGTTGACTTGCCTACATTAGGCAGTCCCACAATTCCACATTTAAAACTCATTATTTATTATTGACCGTGCTTGAAAAAAGATCTAATTTTTTATCAACCAAAATATCCATCGAGTCAATTATATTTTTTGTAATTTTTTCAAGTTTTAGCACTTCTTCCTCATCAAAGTTTTGAAGAACATAGTCAGAAGTTTCAATATTATTTTTTGGTTTACCAATTCCTACTCTCACACGGGAATATTCTTTTCCGATAAATTTATCAATAGACTGGACTCCATTATGACCTGCGCTAGATCCACTAAATTTGGCTTTTATTTTTCCAAATTCAACATCCAGATCGTCATGAAATACAAAAATGTCCTGAGCATCTATTTTGAAATATTCAATTAATTCCCGAATACAAATACCAGAATTATTCATAAAGGTGAGTGGTTTTATAGCATATACTTTCTTACTTGAAATTTCTCCCGTTGTAAGCAAACCTTTAAACTTTGGTTTTTGTTTTGATAAACCAAATTTTTTATTAATTGCATCAATAATTTTAAAACCAACATTGTGTCGATTATTTTCGCTGTTTGGTGTTGGGTTTCCTAAACCTACAAATAAAAGCATAAGCAATCTAGTATTGTTGATTGTAAATTTTCAATTTCGGTAAATTATTTTTTTTCTGGTTTTTTTTCTTCACCAGGTTTTTTTTCAACAGGTTTTTTATCATCACTATCTTTTTTCTCAGTTTTAGTTGCATCTGTAGCAGGTTTATCTCCGTCCGCTGATGCCTCAGCTCCCTCTGATGGTTGTTCACCCTCCGCAGCGTCTGCTTCAGCTGGTTTTTCTGGCTCTTTCATGACAGTCGGAGCAGCAAGAGTTGCTATTACGAAATCCCTACCTTGAATAGTTGGAGTTACTTCGGGGTCCAATTTGATTGATGAAATTTTAAAGCTCTCTCCTATATCAACACCATCAAGATTTATTATTAAATTTTCCGGTATTTTTTCGCTAGGACATTTCAATTCAACTGCTCTTCTTACTATGTTCAAAACCCCACCTCTTTTCAAACCAGGGGACTTTTCGTGATTAATAAAATTTACTGGAACCTCAATTTTTATTTTTACACCGGGTAAAACTCGTAAAAAATCTACATGGCTAGGTTCATCACTTATTATATCGTATTTGATCTCTCTTGGTAAAACATTTTGCTTTTTTCCATCAATATTTAGCTCAATAATATTTGATAAAAAATTTTTTTTTTCAATTAGCGATTTAAGGATTTTTTTAGATACTGATATTTTCTGATTACTGTCCTTACCACCATAAATAATTGCTGGTACATTTCCATTATTTCTAATGTTGCTTAGTTGCCCTTTTGTATTGTTGTCTCGTATATTAGCTTCTAGTGAATTCATAAATCTCAGGTTTTTTAACCCATGGTTATAAATAATCAAGGTAATTATTTAAATAAATCTGATACGGATGTTGAATTAGATATTCTTTTTATTGCTTCTCCCATTAGAGCTGAAATCGGTAATACCTCTATATTTTTGACATTTTTAGTTTTTTCTAAGTTGTCAATTGTATCAGTGATTACTAAATTTTTGATTACAGAATTTTTAATTTTTTTTACTGCTTCTCCACTTAAAACACCGTGAGTGATATAAACATAAACTTCTTTTGCACCTCTATTTTTTAAAGCTTTAGCTGCATTAATAATGGTTCCACCTGAGTCAATTATATCATCTACTATTATACAAGTCTTGTTTTTTACATCACCAATAATATTCATAACTTGTGATTGACCTGGCTTAGGTCTTCTTTTATCAACTATGGCAAGACCAACATTTAAAAGTTTTCCAAGTGCTCTTGCTCTTTCTGTTCCCCCAACATCTGGAGCTATACAAATAATATTTTTACTTTTAATTTTCTTTTTCACATGTCTTGCAAATATCGGCGTTGCAAAAAGATTGTCTACAGGAATATCGAAGAAACCTTGGATTTGTCCTGCATGTAAATCTACAGTTACAACTCTATCGGCACCAGCCTTTGTAATTAAATTTGAAACTAATTTAGCTGATATAGAAGTTCTGGGAACCACCTTTCTATCTTGTCTAGCGTAACCAAAATATGGAATTACCGCAGTTATATTTTTGGCTGAAGATCTTTTGAGCGCATCTATACAAAGCAAAAGTTCCATCAAGTTATCATTTGCAGGAGATGAAATAGACTGAATTATAAAAATACTATTACCCCTTATATTTTCATTTATTTCTACATATATTTCCCCGTCAGCAAATTTTCTTAAACTTGAATTAACAAGCTTAGATTTCAAATATTTTGCAATATTTTTACTGAGTATTTTATTACTATTTCCTGTTAATAATTTCATTGAAAACCTTAGTTAATCATAATTATTGAAATATTTCTACCATAATCATCATGTTTTAATCTTAAAGATCGTCTAGCACTAAAAAAAT
>MDTB01043591.1_pt1 | contig 13680 bp, 29 predicted proteins | sample 811161 | NCBI WGS metagenome assembly MDTB01 (sample SAMN05326650, study PRJNA326480) | marine metagenome | isolation source: seawater | place: Mediterranean Sea | collected 2009
ACCCAACATTCCTTCTTCCCGCTCTGTAAGTTCAGCCTCTGATCCGCCCCACTTACATCCCCAGTTACTATTCTCCCACTCATAACCAGAAGTAACCCAATCCTCCTCGGGAACTCCAAGTTTTTTATAAACTTCGGCTGCAACATTGCTGGAATAAGGAATCGCTCGAACCTCGTCTGGTACATTGTACAACTGATGAAAAGAGAGGTCAGACTCCCTACCCAACTCTGGAGGGGAGGACATAAGAGCCAAGAGTCGAATGTCATCAAATGCAGGCCATCCGCCTCCCTTATATCCGCCTTGGTGAAAATCATTGTATGTATGTGTACGTCCCTTTGCAGTCTTGCGAAATCGCTCAACGTCTTTAGGGTTGCCAGATACAGTTAGGTTGTTGAAGCACCAGTTAGGCATAAGCCCTCCTCTTTTATTGTTACACCATAGTGTGTAAAAGTAAACTAATTTAGATAATGTTCATCCCAGATAGAATTAGAAATCCAGATAAAACAGTTATGGCATATCCAGTAAGAGTTTTCTTTTCATGAAATGCCTGCATAGCACTTCTCACTCCAAACCCGCCAAGAATTAAAATAATATAAGTAGTCATTGGTTGTTTCCCTATTTGTCATCCAGACTATTTACATAGTCTGAAATAGTTTCAAATGAATCTTCAAAGGCGCTATCTACATCATCTTTAAATTTCTTTGCACCCTTGGGGTTATAGATAGACCAACTGATAATTAAATAAATAAAAAATAAAAAGAAAGTAACTTTAAGGATCTCACTCATAAATCACACTCATGCACATTCACGTCGGGCAAAAACCTTACCCCGACGATCTTGGCTGTAGTTTGTAACCCCCTCTGCATCATAAACAGTTAGCTTTACAATGTTCCTCTTCTTAGAGAACTTATTAAAGGACTTCCACTCAGGCTCATTAGCCTTAATTACTCGACCATCAAACATTGTATAAAAAGAAACTTTAGTCATACTAACCTCCAACTCTAACAGAGTATTTGCTTGGCTCACCTTTGGAACGAACAGCCTGAATTAGTACAGGCCCGTATCCACGCATCATAAGTCTATCACTTTCTTTCTGTGCTTCTTCAATGGATAAGAAAGATGCAATTTCATAATGATATTTATCATAAATACTTTTTTCTCTTTTTACTATCTTTCTCTCGTCTTTAAATATCTTAATCAAAGTCATTACTATCTCCTCTCAAACTTCGTGATTTAACTGCTTTAATAACTTCTTCAGTACAGAGGTCACCTGAGTCTTTTAATTCAAACAATACTTGCTCAAACTCCTCTGTAATATCATCTGGACTATAAAGAGGATTTAAATCTGGATTACTTACAGAATCAGTCCAGTGAATATAAAATCTAATTAACTTATCAAGATTAAAGATCCTTACCCCAGGTGAGTCATGTAATTCATTTAAAGTTATTATCCCCTCTTCAAATGCCCTTAAAACATTTGGAAACATAGGGTCTGACACGTATGCGTACACGTTTTCAGCATCCAGAGTGGTAACGTCCTCACCCCACGTACGTGAATGTCTAAAAGACGCAACCCCGCCCAATGCTGTTATCATAATTTTTTCACCAGACATCACTTCCTCCACCTGTCGACCTTAGAAAAGATCAGACTAACTTCTTTTTTACTTTGCTTTTGAAGATACATCTTAGACTTCTGACTTCCACAGTCGGCACGATCCTTATGGTAGGAATTCCTTTGAGACTTCTCCATATCTTTCTTGCCGGCATAGCGCAGCCTAACAACCTCTCCACCAGAGCTAAGATAGTCCCTAATCAAATCATCAACATTGTCTTTAGACATTTTGCCTCCTAACGGTAAATACTAAAATAAACTAATTTTTAGAAAATAGAGATTGAGCCTTTAGCCTTCTTCTTTGCCCTGATCTTTTTAATCTTTTCTGGCTTAGACTTAGGGATAAACTCTGTAATGCTATAACCCAGTCTTAGGGCTTCGTTTTGAAGAACCCTGTAATACATCATTGGAATCTTACAATGAGGGCCATTAAACATATTGTTTCTTTTGCCTTCAATTCCAATCCAGTAACCTACTTCATATTCACTATTTCTACAGTATCTATAAGTTCTATTATCGTGCTTTACTTCAACCATTTGAAAACCCCTTAGTATCAGGTTAGACCATTCGCTTTCACCATATTATGTGATAGTAAACTAAATTTTAATTAAATTAAAATAAACTAATTTCATAAGGAGAAGTTAAATTTTTGCCCGGAGTTTTGTTAAACTTTTGCCCGGCAAGGGTGAGGGAAATTAGTTTAGTTTTATATAAAGTGGTGAGGGGAAAAGCCTCTCACCCTTGCCGGAGGGGCTTCGGCACAGAAAAGGAAGAAAAATGTCTAATATCTTTAATGACGAAACTTCTAAGTCTGCTGTCCAAATTATTCGGGAAACTATGACGGTATCTCTCGATGATGGAGTTCCGGTGGTCTATTTTGCCACCAATCGGGGCAAGGGTTCTGGCGGTCAGTCTATGGCAGTCGCAGACTTTAGAGACTATGTTTGTACTCTGGAGTACTTTGCTGACAATGGCATCCAGCAGGCTTCTCCAGAAGCCACGTCCCCAGCGGATATGGTTCGCCAAACTATCTCCGTTAATGATGGGGTTGTCTCTTTTCGGATTAAGTCTGGAAAGGGTGTGAAGCCTGCAAAGGTTTCAATGGAGGAGTTCTCGGAGGCTGTGGAGTTGCTCTCCTCTACTGTAGAGGCCGTCCAGCAGGCAGCGGGTAAACTTGCTGCTTCTCCAAGTGACGAGTAATATCGTCGGGGTGCTGTGCAACCATTGTGCAGCACCCCCTTACTTTATAAAACTTTTGCCCGAGAAATTAAATTAGTTTATTTTCATACTACAGGGTGTAACATTGGAGGAAAAATGTATTACAAAGTAGTTGGTTATGTTAGAGCGGAACCCGAACCCGAAGAGTGCGTTTATTTTGCATCAAAAGAAGAAGCAAATACAGAGATGGAGCATCTTGAACTAATGAATACTGAGGGGGAAAACATTTATAAAATTGAAGAGATAGACCCCGAAGAGATTCCAGATGGATCAGAGATAGTCATTTAGTATACGCGTATACACAAAAAGTGCAAGCACCCTGCGAGGGTGCTTTTTTATTATACATGTCAAATTTTTGCACGAAAAAACCCAACACTGTTGTTCACTGTGTTGGGAGTGCTTCACTTTGCTGATCGGCGGAAACTATCCGATGATCCCCATTGGTAAGGCGGATGGATCAGTACGCCAAAAAGGGGAGGGCTTTAGCACTTCTTATCCCTCTGTCTGTGACTACGCGACCCTTTAGGTTATCGCGCATAAGCACACGAGTGAGTAACACTCTTCACAGACTTTCTCCCTGTTTTTGCCCTTTAGAGGCGCTAAACAGCAAGCAGTACTTCTGACCTGTATTCTGAACCAAAAAAGGTAAGCTGTACACTTCCCCCTTTCTATCATCCGTTGCCCTTTTACCTCATGGTAAGATATCCAGACAACCCCTCGCGGGACGGAAAAGCTGTTGCCAACTAAACCAGAGAGACTTCTACACTCAGAAGTTACATTCTATTGGGATTAACCAACTTACCATGACTCTTTAGTCAGGTATTGTTGCCCTATAACCGTTGTCGCGATGAATATACAATTCCGCAACTCATTTCGGCAGCACTCCTACAGCGGTATGTAGGCTCACGCGTCCATATACTAATCAGTATTCGAGAGTACCACCTCTCTTAGCCTGAATCTCTTTACAGCCGAGCGGCAGAACGTGCAAACGTCCCTTTCTCAGTCAGAGTTCTCTCTATCCCCGAAGGCTCAGAAACCGGAAGTTTTATCTGAGTTTAGTGACCCAAGAGCAAGGGGTCAAAAGTTTTAAATTTTTAAAGAGCGGTTGAGTATATTGTACTCACATAGTTATGTAAAACTAAACTAATTTTCAAAAAAGATTGTACAATTTCGGGCAAAAGATTTATAAGTCTTCCCATCCGAATGGCTGTCCATCCATTTTTCTTTGCAGTCTTTGCCTAAGGCCAAGTGATTTGTAACTGTCAATTTTTGACAAGAGTTCCATAACATATTCAATCTCACCTTGAGTGGACGAACGCCTGTATAGAACCGAACGTGCGAGTTTGTAAACCACCTTTCTATGTTCAAAGTCTGCTTTCATACATATCCTTACGTTTTTTGAAAAAATGATAGAGTTCCCGACTTCTCTATCTGGATGCAGCCTGCGGTCATTCTTTTGACCATGCTTACGCAACCACGGGGTGGCTTACTGCTCGTAAGACTTACCCACCACCCACTCTGGCCTGCATCCCCCACCTTGCCCTCGGGCAAAAGTTTTATCGTTTAATGTTGTCAATAACACTATCGAGTGTAATGTTGTGTGGGTTGCCCCGATTGGAGTTGCCCTTGCGGTAAGAGGTAAGGCGACCATCTTCAATCATATTATAGACAGTGCGTGTACTCACACTCAAAAGTTCTCCAGTTTCCTTTACAGACATAGTCTTGATGCTTTTCATAACTTCTCCAAGTCATTTAGTGTTAGTGATAGGTTGAGGCATCTGTAAACCCATGCCTCCCTGCGGTATATCTAATCTTGTGAAACTAAACTAATTTACTCTGCTTCACCGTATTCTTCAGATGGGGCAAGTTTTGCTGCCGCACCCTCTACAGCCTCGACAGTACCTCGCAGAAGTTCTGCGACTTCAGAAAACTCAGAGGCAGCAACCTTGGCTGGCTTAGAACCCTTGCCAGACTTGACACGAAAAGAGATAATGTTTTCATCATCCAGAGAAATCGTTTGACGGATGGTTTCGGCTGGAGTAAGATTCTCAGTAGGAATGTCATCGACACCGTTCTGGGCAAAGTGTTCCAAGGTGGAAACATACTCTGCAAAGTCATCAACAGGCATTGTCTGAGATCCGCTACCCTTACCTCGGTTCATAGCGAAAGTAACAGTGGGAGTACCCTCATCATCAAGGGATACACTCATAGTCTCCCGAATGATTTGAACAGCACTCTCTTGCTTCTGATAATCAAAAATTCCCAATTTACTCATTTTTTTCTCCTAAGTCTTAGAGGCATCCATTCGCCTCACCATACTATATAAAACTAAACTAATTTCATAAGGAGAAGTTAAATTTTTGCCCGGATTTGGGGGGTAGTTGGGCGAAGAAATTAGTTTAGTTTTGGATGAAAGGGTGTAGAGAGAAGGAAGAAAGAGCAAGTCAAAAGATTAGGGGTCAATAGCTCAATTGGTAGAGCATCGGACTTTTAATCCGCAGGTTCCGAGTTCGAGTCTCGGTTGACCCACCACCTATGAAAGGAATGTAAATAATGTCTATCCCACTTTATGATCGTTTTAATAAAGGCGACTCTCAGCTGACTGAAGAAGGAGGATATGTTTGCCGTGAAGCATCGAGAACGATTACGGGCTTAGTGGAACACCTTGAGGAAGTACTTGGTAAGCCAATTGACCTTAGAGACTTGAAGTCTGTTATGCACGAAGTGGTCTCAGAGGTTTTACTTAATCAGATTATTTGTCGACGGTTGGCGCCAGATTATATGAAGCCAGAGATCGACCTAAGTTTTTACGAGCCAGACCTTGACGAATTGCCAAGCCAAGGCTGGCCACCATCCACCTACAATGAATAAAAATTAGTTTAGTTTTAGACTTACCTGTGAAGGGAGAGGGGTAGAACGGCAAGGCAACTCGGTGTGAACCAGTTAATGTATCCGCCCCAAAAACAATCGCTGCGCTATTGCCCCCTCCCTTCACTTTTTTATGGAGAGAAAATGAGAAAGCCAAATCAAACCCATCGTACAACTCAAGAGCGGAGAGAGTCTGCTAACCTGCGACAAGAGGAGCGCAACAAGCGAACCCCTCAACAGCAAATTCAACACCTTGATAAAGTCCTTGGGACTGGACAGGGCGCAACAAAAGAACGGGCAAGGCTCGCAAAGATGATGGAAAAATAAGCAAATCTTTTGCCCGAGTGGTGGAATTGGTAGACACAAGAGACTTAAAATCTCTCGACCTTTGGTCATGCCGGTTCAAGTCCGGCCTCGGGTACCATATAGGCTCATAGCTCAATCAGGTTAGAGCATCGCTCTCATAAAGCGAGGGTTCTCGGTTCGAGTCCGAGTGAGCCTACCACTTTGAAAAATTAGTTTATTTTTATATAATAAGATGTACAGAGGGGTTTTGAGATGAAAGGCAAGGCAAAACTTTTCAAGAGTCGCAAAGACCTTGATGGCCAATTCCACAGGGGTGGCGGTGGCCGAAGTGCTGAAAAAGCGCGAAAGCACAAGCGGAGCATCGAAAAATCACTTCGTCAGAAGTCGAAACAAATTTGTCGAGAGGCAACATAAAGGATAGGATATGAGTGATTGGTTTACAATGGAACGAATAGTGGAATGTGCAAACTGTGGTCGAGAAGGCGACTTGTATGTCATGGAGGAAGCCAGACGTAGGTGTGGCACTGGATATGGTGAGTGGTATTGCATGGAAGGCGAAGGCTGTAACGTAAAGAAAAAGAAAGAAAAATATAAAAACCTATAAGTACGTGCGTACTATGGGAGAACATTGAGGGGTGGCGGAATTGGCAGACGCACCTGACTGTTTCTCAGGTGGTGATAACTCACCTTGGAGGTTCGAACCCTTCCCCTTCAGCCAATGATCTTTTGCGGGCGTACGTTCATATTGGGGTATAGTGTAATGGCAACATTACGGTTTTTGGCACCGTCGTTCAAGGTTCGAATCCTTGTACCCCAGATTTAAGATTCAATAGTAAAATTTTTGCCCGCTAATTCCTTTGGCACTTTTATTTCGTGTACGCCCGAGTATCCTTCTCTATGCCAGATAAATATATAATCAGGTCCTTCAGCAAAACAGTAGTATGATGCTCCCTTTTCAAATATAAAAAAACTTATAGTACATGTCAAAGTTTTGCCCTGCATTACTCTCCTGAGTAAATTATACTTTTTAAAATAAATTTTATTTTAAAATAATGCAGGTTGCTACTTGCATATCTTACTCAGGCATATTTATTATAGCGATATAAATTCCCGAAAAAACCAACATTGCGAAAAAAACTTCCATGATAAACCCTAAACTTTTATAGATAATTTATTTTTTCTCTGAGGGTGCTCGTCCGTAGAGCTGCCTGGCTCTACACGTTTCGGGCAAAATTCTTTCTTTTCCACTTTCTTGTATGGACGTATCTGTGTGTTCGGGATACTTGCCCACATATACCAAGTGTAGTGTGGTATTTTATTTTGTATCTTCATTCATATACTCCTCTATTCTCTGTAATAGAATGTCTGCTTCGTCATCCGAGATGTCAAGAATATCTAAAACATGATTCCTAACCTCCCAGTTGATATCTTCACTGAGAAAAACTCTCGCCAACTCCATAGAAGAAACTATAACATTATTTTCCCAGTTTATTTCATTTTTCATTTTACAACTCTTTTTGTGTGTTTGTGCCAACTCTCGCCAGTTTCATCGTCAATAATTCGATAGGTACAGCGGCGATAGGTTTGGCCGGCCTTTACTTTTCCATCCTTGTGATCGCGTCTGCAAGTGTGTGTTTTCACAAAAATAAGCTTCTCCCAAGACCCCTCATCGAGATCGTAGCCTGACTCATTCAACCAAGGTCTCTCTGCATTTTCAAGTTGCCCCTCTTTACAAGAGCAGCCACCCTCTGATGCGTGACACCCACAACTATAATAATAACTATTCCAATCATCTGGTACATTCCAAGACATAACACCTCCCCTTACTTACGTGTGTGAAACTAAACTAATTTCCTACACACCTGTCATAGGCTTGACGGCTTCTTTCATCACCCATACACTCCATCACTTCGTGCAAAAATTTATCATTTGGTTCCACATAGATGACGAACCACCCGATAGCAAAAATTGAAACTATAATAGCCGCCTTTATGATGTCAACGTATATGTTTGTGTTCATTTATTCACCTCGGGCAAAAAATTTATAAATGGCACACTTTAGCCGGTGTGCCAGCGGCTCACTCTACCACCAAGACGTGTAGACAATATCCCAACCCTCTTTGAGCCGCCTGTACGCAAGTGTAAGAAACTCCTGCGTATCAGTGTCATCATCAGGGTGTGACTCCCCCCAGAAGAAACCCCTTGAAGTTTCAAGGCTTCGATACTCTTCCTGCAGGCTGTCCAAATCCTCCTCTCGGAGTTTTAGGTCAACACAGTTGAAGTCACCTTGCCCTCCCCTGCTGTAATAGAGGTTTGACATCCAACCCTCAAGGTTTGCGTGCTTACGCCACTGCATAAGTTTTACTTCTTCCTCGCCTTTGCGTGCGAATGCATACTGATCAAGTCCCATTTTATCCTCCGGGCAAAAGTTTTTCTTTTATTGGTTAGCCGACAGTGGCGGATGCTCACCTGTACTGATGCCGCCGTGCTTTACGATGACCTTGCGGATCACCTCGGCTGGCACCCATCCGTATACAGTCTCAGTAGGGTCTTTGGGGTCTTCGGCATACTCCATAATAAGATCCTCCCTTGAACTCGGGAAGCCAACTTCCACACTCGCGTACTCAGGTTGGCTATTCTTCCTGGGAGTGCAGTAAGCACCCTCATTAGCCTGTACACTCATTGAGAACCCATCCTTACAAATAATTCTTTCATAAAGTTTCCGCATCATTTCGAACCTCCTGTCTTCACATTATTATCTAAAACTAAACTAATTTACTTCGCGATTTTCTTTTTCAATCAAGTCCCAAGGGTTATCATAAAACCCACAAAGAATCTGGTTGATAAGCATATCGGTATGGCAATTTGCAATTGTAGCGATTGCACCAATCAGGGTTGCTACGTCCATTCCATCAACGTCGTCTGGCAACTCATTGGAGATAACCTCTGGAATGTCATCAAAGAACACAGCAATCTCAAGTGTATTTCCATCGACCCTTGCGATCAGTGGAGACTTGCCGGACTCAACAGATTCATTCATCAGATTCATAAGCCTTGACAAAACAAACTCAGCGAGTTCATCATCTCCAAGAGACGATCCAAGCTTAAACTTGGCAGCCTGAATAAGACCATTATCAGTATCGGGAATAAAGATTGGACTTCCCACAATGTCATCGTTCATTTTGAACCTCCTTGTTACACCCTATTATATGAAACTAAACTAATTTAATCAACTCTTGAAAAACTTTTGCCCGACGTCCGGGTCGTTTTAGTGACGTTGAGAAAATTAGTTTAGTTTGACAAAGTTAGGTGTGATGAGAGAGGTTGACCCATCAAATCACTGACTCGGAGAAAAGCAACTAAGGCAAGGCTAAGAGCAAAGAGCGGTACGACTAAGGGAAACGGCGCCTAACTCCCTAAGACAATACGTTATGTCCCCCCGCTCCTTTTTTGAAACATTGCTGCGCTACGTTGCTTTTCTCCGAGTCTTTCAACCCATCTACAGGATTATTATAAAATGTTTAAGATGCACTGGCCAAAGCCGGATAGAAGTCGAATGGAAAAGATTATGGAAAAGCGCAGAAGTCGAGTTCACTCTGATGCAGTCCAAGAAAAAAAGAAAACTTTTTGCCCGAAGGAGAAGAAAGATGGAAAATCTATTGGATGATATTATCGCCTATGAAAATGGCGAGATGGAATGGGATAGTGTTGTGGTCTTCTTTCAAAAGTTGATCAACAACGGAATGGCTTGGTCTCTTCAGGGCCACTATGGTAGAACAGCGATGGCTATGATCGAGGAGGGATACTGTGTCAGAAAGAAATAATGAAAACTTTTTGCCCGAGGTGGGCCGTATGTTTGCAGTGGGAGAGAGAGTTATTCACTTCACGGGAATGCTTTATGGCAAGGTTGTGGGGTATGATGATAGAGAGGGGTGTACACACGTAGTTGTAGAGCATGAAGACCCTTATTATAAGGATGAAGATGATGGGCTAACTTTATGGAGTCCACACGTACTCAGAAGGATGAATAAAAGGGAGGCGTGAGTGTTCACGCCTCCCCCAGAGTGCTACTCTTCTACAGCTTCCTCAGCGGTATCTTCCGCTGTTTCTTCTGTAGTCTCTTCTTCTGCGGCTGTGTCATCGTCCTTATCACCACAGGCGGCAATAAGAGGCAACACAATCAGTGGCCATAAGTTACTCATATCTAATCTCCTTGTCCGCATTTATGCGCGGACACCTATACTACAAAATATGTAGAACAAATCTACATATTTTTTCGGGCAAAATTTTGACAATCTTGTGACGCAAACAAAAGCCCCCCGAGGGGGGTGGTCATCACTGTGTATGGTAGTCAACATTTGGAACTTCAGGCTTCCAGCATGCTCGACAAGTCCCGCACACATTCCCGCGCTTGTAAGCCTCACACTCAAAGCCAAACTCAGTGGCAACCGTAGAGGTTGGAAAGGCTTGAATGCTCTTAGGGGGCTCTTTTCCAATCATAGGAGCAGACAGACGAACGACAAGGTTTTCTGGCCAGTCCTCAACTTGCCTATGAACCTGCTTTACCCAGCGGCTTTCCTTACTCGGCATCCAAAAGTTTACCCAAGGCAGGTTGCGAGCCACCTGTATCCACATAATAAGATGTTCTGGAGATTGAATGTCACCGCTATCGTGTACACGAAAGTATGGGTCATTTTCATCGGTATAGTGTCCGATAAGCAGTGTCATTGCTTCAATCCATTGCGGGTGCTTCAATGCTTCAAGCCTCAACTTGTGCGCACGCTTGACCGCAGGATAACGATAGTTACCATTGAAAGCATAACACTTGCTACACACTGACCCCTCTACTTTCGCAAGTTTCGCACCTGTCTTACAGTCAAACGCACTTAGGCTTGTGGAAAACCCAGGCATCTTAGATGGCTTGCCCAAACCAGCCTTATGACCTGTTATCATTTTCGCTTCTTTCAACTTCATAAACTCTCCTCTATTGGTTGTTTCCTTACACCATACTATCTAAAACTAAACTAATTTATTGAAGCACCTAAGCCTTGTTAAACTTTTGCCCGGGGACCGGTAAAACTTTTGCCCGGAAGCCCGCCCCCCAACCAAGGGGCGGGCAGAGCCTAACTAATCTGGTTAGGCTCAATCATAACGACATTCCCGACAATAGGCTGCCGAGCGAGCAACGAAGCCTTATTGTTGAGAGGAAGTCGCTTCAACAGTCCTTCCTCATTGACAACCAAGATCTTACCATTTGCAAGATAGACCAACTCAATATAGCCATCAACATAGCCCTGCAACTCTTTAAGGGAAAACTCAGAACCCTCAGAAGGCTCAACCTGCTTATCACTACCATTTGACTCAATAAGAACAGCCATAATAAAACCTCCTCTGTTCATCATCTTATCCAAAACTAAACTAATTTGCTTCGACCCCGCAAATTTTTTGCCCGATGAAACCTCCGTTATAAAATTAGTTTAGTTTATTATAATTAAGTGAACATAACGGAGGTTCTAAATGACAAATGAAAATGTTATAATCGCTTGGACTAAAGGTCAGGCTGCAAAGTCACTAAATATGTCAACTGATGGAAACGATTTGTTTTCCTATAAACTTAAAATCGGCACCGGTGGGGGTTCTGTAATCTATAATCACACTGCCGGCGGCGGCTCGTTCTACAGCCAGACCACCTCTTGCCACGTTGGGCTTGCTAAGTCTGTAGCACTTCGAGCCGAGGTTGTCAACCCTTAGGGGTTGGCAACACCATGCCAATCTTTTGCCCGAAATAAAATTAGTTTAGTTTTTCACCATATTATGAACAAAAGAGGAGAATTAAAAATGAGCAGATTTTCAACAACTAACAGTAAAGGTATCGAGTTTGTCTGGGGCTATGACCATGCCTGTGGCTATTTTGTACAGGTTTGGGAGAACGAAGATTTCCCATTCATCGACGAATCCGAAATAAACCTATTTGGATTCACCCCAGAGGGGGACGGACACGCATGGCCAGAGCGTATTTTGGAACTTGCCAAAGAGCATGGGGCAGCCGTTAGCGAAGACAAGGTGCGTTCAGAGGGTAAACCTCAGGTCCATCAAGAATGGCTAAACTCTCCCAACGGTAAAATGGTCCAAAAAATGGCCAAGCATATAAACGGGTAAATTTTTTGCCCATAAGCCAAGAGCCACAGCATAATGCTGTGGCTTAATTATATTTAAATTGTAAAGTTTTTGCCCGGGGAGGGTGGGTACAAATGCGCACCCACCCCCTTTGTCTATAGAGATTTCCAAGCCACTGCAAGTAACTTATCCAAATCAGACTCACCTTCCATCTGAGCATCGAACGCAGCCGCAAGCGCATCCTTGAAGTGTGGGCCAGGCTTGATGCCAGCCTCAACCAAGTGGCGACCCATAAGGATTGGCTTGATAGGGTCTACTCCAAACTCAGAGAAGTGGTCGAAACAAACCTTGCTAGTTTCGTGTTCAAGGTCTGGGTCGCCAATGCTTACAAAGGGGCTTCCACAACTATCACACTTGCACATCCATCCAAGTACATCGAGCCTAACTCGGTTGTGCAAACGCTTCCACCCAGCCTTGCGAGCCTCACCCTGCCAGAGATTGAATGGCTGCATATGCTCACCCACAATCGAAGCAGTCTTTTCAATCAGCTTCTTGCTATTGGTCATTCTACGAAGAAAGGTTTCAACGATGGGCATACCCGCACGGTCATGACCCCAAGCCGTGAACAGTCGCTCTTTTGGAAACAAATCCTCCGATACCATTTGTGGAGTTACCGTTGTACTTGGTTTTCCAACATCGTGGCAAAGTGTTCCGAACATAAAAGGCTCAACCCACTCAGAAGGCAGATCTGCGTTATCGCGTACCCATGCAGCACTATCAACCGTGTGCAAAGAGTGTACCCACACATCACCTTCAGGATGCCATTCTGGATGCTGCTCACATCCAATCAAATCCTGTAGTTCTGGAAAGTGGACAATCCATCCGCTATCCCTAAGGAACTCCAAACCAACCGAAGGAGTATCAGACTTGAGAAGCAACTTTCGAAACTCCTCATGCACACGCTCTTTTGCGAGGTGAGGAAACGAGTCTACCATACCCTTGATTAGATTCATGGTAGACGGGTCAACCACCTTTGCTTTGCGCGCAAGCAACTGCATAGCCCTAAGTGCTCTCAACGGGTCCTGTACGAAAAGGGTTTCATCCGTAGCCCGCAAAATACCAGAGGCCAAATCACTCATTCCACCAAAGGGGTCTACAATCTCTCCAGTTGAGAGGTCGCAAGCCATTGCGTTGATTGTAAAATCACGACGACGACAAGCCTCTTTGAATGTCATAGTTGGGTCAAGGTCAACCCTTAGGTCAGAATGCCCTACTCCAATATGATTATCTCGCCTCGGGACGTTTAGGTCAACATCAAAGCCACCACATTTTTCGGCACTCAACTTGAGGATACCAAATTCGCGGCCAACCATTTTAGCCCCCTTATCCTCAAAGATAGATTCGAGCCTTTCAAAGGACAAGCCGAAGACTTCAATATCCCAATCTTTAGGCTGTCGCTCGCAGATTACGTCAATAACTGCTCCACCAACCAGCATAGCATTTCCACCGGCTTGCTCTACCCTTGTCACAATGGACTTGATTTCGCTTGGTACATTCAT
>MDTB01138048.1_pt1 | contig 13680 bp, 12 predicted proteins | sample 811161 | NCBI WGS metagenome assembly MDTB01 (sample SAMN05326650, study PRJNA326480) | marine metagenome | isolation source: seawater | place: Mediterranean Sea | collected 2009
AACTCAAAATTAGATTCCAAAACCAAAGGAACATTGTGGAAATTTTTACCTCCTGCTCTCTTGATTAGATAAGGTCTACATATTAGTGCAAAAGTAACCCAAGCTGACACTGGGTTACCAGGCATCCCCAAAAATACAGATTTGCCAATGGAGCCAAAGGCAAAAGGTTTTCCTGGCTTAATATTAATTTTCCACATCATAACTGAACCGAGATGTTCCACCGCTGCTTTAATATGATCTTCCTCTCCAACAGATACTCCACCACAAGTTAAAATGACATTAACTTCAGTACTAGCTTTAGATAAAAGATTAACCGTTTGACTATAGTTATCTGGTAGTCGTCCCATATCAAGGGTCTCAAAACCGAGCTTTTTGACTAGGCTTAAAATCATTGGTCGATTACTATCGTAAATCTGCCCTGACAATAATTTTTCGCCTGGCTGTTTTAATTCATCCCCACTAGAAAAGACACCTATTTTTAATCTTTTGTAAACTTCTAAATTTTTCAATCCTACTGATGCACACATTCCAATATCTGCAGCTGAAATAATTTTTCCTTTTTCAAAAAAGATTTGATTTTCTCTTAAATCACACCCTTGTTTTCTGATATTTTGGCCGGGAGTGATTTTATTTTTAAATGAAATTTTTTCGTTATTAACTTCTACTTGTTCTTGCATTACAACAGCATCGCAGTTTTTGGGGATCACTGCACCAGTAAAGATTCTAGCGGTTGTATTCTTTTCTAAAGAACCAGGATTTGAACCAGCTGGTATTCTTTGACTTACCGAGACCAGTGAGTCTGTGGGAAGGAAAGAAGAATTTACTGCATAACCATCAACTTGGCTATTATTAAAGGGTGGAATATCACGAGAGGATTTTAAGTTTTCAGCCAGTATTCTATTATCAGCATCTTTTAACGAAATTTTTTCAGTTTTTGGTGAATCATTAATACTATTTAAAAGAAAAATTAAAGCCTCTTTTAAGTTCATCAAAGTTGGACCCTTTCTTGAATATATTCTTTAAGGGATTGCACATCGTTATTGATTTTTGTAAATTTTTGTGGTTTTTTTTCCAAATCATAAAACTTTTTTGGTGCTAAAGGGTTTTCTCCAAGTGATTCAAAAACAGTTTTTGAAAATTTCACCGGCAATGCTGTTTCCAAACAGACCATAGGAATATTTGGCTTAAGATTCTTCCTGGCTACAAACAGACCATCAGCGGTATGAGGATCGATAATCCGATTATATTTATACTTAATATTTTTTATAGTTTCTATTCTGTTTTGATGAGTTGAGCATCCCGACACTATGCCACTGCGCTTTATAGCAAGAACAGAATCGGAATCATCTATAATAAAACTTCCTTCTGAACCTAGTTTTTCCCATAGGTTTCTTACCCTATCTGAATTATTTTGAAGAATATCGAAAATAAATCGTTCAAAATTAGAAGCCTTTGAAATATCCATTGAGGGGGATGAAGTTTTAAAAGTTTCATCTAGACCTCTAACTCTGTAAAGACCTGTTTTAAAAAATTCATCTAGAACATCATTTTCATTTGTAGCAAGTACTAAATTCTCAATGGGTAAACCCATCTTTTTTGCCATGTATCCAGAAAAAATATTTCCAAAATTGCCTGATGGAACAGAAAATGAGACTGGAGTCATAAATTTATTTCTGGTTTTCTCTATCACTCTGAAATAACCATAAAAATAATATACAATTTGAGAGCAAATTCGCCCCCAGTTGATAGAATTTACAGTTCCAATTCTATGTTTATTTTTAAATTTTAAATCTGCAGATACAGCTTTTACCAAATCTTGACATAAATCAAATGTTCCAGGTACTACCAAATTGTGAATTTGATCATCAATCAAGGAATACATTTGCGCTTTTTGAAAAGCACTCATCCTACCCTCAGGAGACAACATAAAAACAGAAATTTTAGATTTATTTCTCATAGCATATTCAGCAGCACTGCCAGTATCCCCTGAGGTTGCACCTAGAATATTAAGGGTCAATCCTTTTTTGTCTAGTACATATTCAAAAAACTGACCCAACATTTGCATTGCAAGGTCTTTAAATGCCAAAGTTGGGCCATTCGAAAGTTCTAAAAGAAACAGGTCAGTATTTTGCTCTTTACCAAAATACTCGAGAGGGGTTATTTCTTTATTCTCAAAGTTTTCTTCAGTGTACGCAAAGTTACATAGGCACTCTAAGGTCTTATAATCAATATCATTTACAAAACAACTTAAAACTTTAGATGCAAGTTTTGGATAAGGCATATTTGACCATCGTAAAAGTTCCTCCGAATCAATCTTTTTAAAATTTGAAGGCATTGCAAGTCCTTCATCCGGCGCCAACCCTTGTAAAAGAACTTCAGAAAAGGAGCCTAAATTTCTCATGCCCCTCGTAGACAAGTATTCAAGGTGACTCATTTTAAGGACTCTACTCTTAAAAAAATTGGATCATCTACAACGCTGTCTAAGGATTTTATTGATCTCAAAGCTTGAAAAATATTTTTACCATCTGACTCGTGGGTTAGTAAAACTACATCTGTTGAACCTTCATCTTCAAAAGGCTCTTTTTGGAAAAAAGCGTCGATCGAGACATTTTCATTAGATAAACACCTTGTAATATCAGCAAGTACGCCAGCTTGATCCAAAACTCTTAATCTCAAATAAAACCCGGATCTAGTTGAGGAATCATTGAGAATGTTTAAATCTCTTATCTGATCTGCTTGAAATGATAATGCAGGAATTCTTGAAAAAATATCTTTATCCGAACTTCTCGCAATGTCTACTATGTCAGCCACGACTGCGCTTGCTGTAGGTTCTGCTCCAGCGCCTTGGCCATAGTATAAAGTATTACCAACAGAATTTCCCTTAACTAGAACGGCGTTCATAGCTCCTTCTACATTTGCCATTAAACAATTTTCTGGTATCAAAGTTGAGTGTACCCTTAACTCTAAATCTGAGTTTATTCGACGAGCAATCCCGAGAGACTTTATTTTGTATCCCAATTTTTTTGCATAAATTACTTCTTTTAAATTTATATTTCTGATTCCAGAAACAATAATTTTTTCTAAGTTAAGTTTGGTACCGAAAGCCATGGAAGCCAACAAAGCTAGCTTATGTGCCGAGTCGTTACCGTCAATATCTAAAGTTGGATCCGACTCGGCAAATCCTAAATTCTGAGCCTCTTTTAATGCTTGATCGAAAGTTATTCCTCTGTTTTCCATTTCAGAGAGAATATAGTTTGTAGTACCATTTATAATCCCAGCAATCCACTCAATACTGTTTGCGGTTAAGCCCTCTCGTAGAACTTTTAAAATAGGAATTCCACCAGCAACAGCTGCCTCAAAACCAACTGAAACACCATTTTCCTCAGCTATCTTGAAGATTTCATTTCCGTGTTTCGCTAAAAGAGCCTTATTTGCTGTGACAACATGCTTGCCTTTTTTCAGCGCCTCTATAACAAGTTTTCTGGCAAAATCATCTCCGCCAATAAGCTCAACGATAACTTCAATGTCGGGGATATCAACTAAATCCATAGCATCAGAAAGGTGTTGGACATCACCTTTTACTAAATTATTGAATTTATTTTTTGCTGGCTCAGCTACAGCTACTATCTTAACAGTTTTACCTGCTTTTCTTAAAATTTCAGAGGCATTCTTCTGACAAACAAGCCATGTTCCACCCCCGACAGTTCCAAGACCAGCTAAACCAACTTTTAAAATTTTCATAGATTTTCTCCAGATTCAGCCTCTGAATGATTAGTTTTTAAAAAACCATCTTTTTTAAACATTTCCTTTATTCCTCTAACAGCTTGACGAATTCTTTGTTCATTTTCTATTAGGGCAAATCTTACACAATTATCCCCGTATTCTCCAAAACCAATTCCAGGAGATGTTGCAACCTTGGCATCTTGGAGTAACTTTTTTGAAAATTCAAGAGAACCAAGCCTCTTATAATACTCTGGTATTTCTGCCCATAAATACATTGTTGCTATTGGAGATTTAACAAACCATTTTATTTCATGTAGCCCCTTGACTAAACAATCTCTGCGTAATTGATACATTGTGCAAATTTCCTCAACACATTTTTGATTGTCTTCTAAAGCTATAACAGAGGCTACTTGGACTGGGGTAAACGACCCGTAATCAAAGTAACTTTTAATTCTCCCTAAGGCGTTGACTAACGTGGGGTTTCCAACCATGAATCCAACTCTCCAACCTGCCATATTGTAGGACTTACTTAGGGAAAAAAACTCTACCGCCACTTTTTTTGCTCCTTTGACTTGCATTATTGAAGGTGCTTTAAAACCATCAAAACAAATATCAGCGTACGCTAAGTCGTGAACAACAAGAATCTCGTTTTTTAAGGCAAGACTGATAACTTTTTCAAAAAAAACAATATCAACACACTGGCCTGTTGGATTACTGGGAAAACCTATGATGATCATTTTGGGTTTTGGAATTGATTCCCTTATTCCTTTTTCAAGCTCTGCAAAAAAATCTGTTCCGGGCACCATTTTTATTGACCTAATATCTGCACCGGCAATAATCGCACCATAAATGTGAATTGGATAACTTGGGTTTGGAACCAAAACAGTGTCTCCTCGATCAAGTGTAGCGAGCATTAAATGTGCTAATCCCTCCTTAGATCCAATAGTTACGATGGCCTCCGAACTCGGGTTCAGATCTACATCAAATCTTGTTTTGTACCAAGAGCAAATAGCTTGTCTTAACCTAGGAATACCTTTTGACAAAGAATAACGGTGAGTATGTTCTTTATTGACAACTTCAACTAATTTTTTAACAATATGCCCCGGGGTAGGACGATCAGGGTTTCCCATGCTCATGTCAACTATGTCCTCTCCTCTTCGACGAGCCTCCATTTTTAAATCACCTGTCACGGAAAAAACATAGGGAGGTAAACGTTGAATTCGATTAAAGGGTTTTATTTTCATGAATAGTTAAAAAAGTTATTAGTTATTAAAAAAAAAGTTGAAAAATTATATAAAATAATTAAATGAGTTCATCACTTCAGCCAGAGTTAAACAATAGCAAATTTTATATCACCAGTTACGGAAAAGGGTTCATTGAAATAAATGGGGCAAAATGGTGTCAATCTTGTTTGGTTTCAACATCTACAGATCCAATAATTTGGGAGCCTGAATACATAAATGATATAAACGAATCAAATCTTAAACAAATTAGGCCACTTGAACCTGAAATCATTATTTTAGGAACTGGGGAAAACCATCTCTTTTTGCCAGCTAACCTTATTTGTTTTGATCTAAAAGAAAAAAATCAAGTTTCAGCCTTTTTGGGGGTTGAAAATGATAAAAATATTTCATTAAACATAGAGTGCATGAGTACGGCAGCAGCTTGTAGGACATTCAATATATTAGCATCTGAGAATAGAAAAGTTGTTGCGGCAATATTAATCGGACGAGGGGTATGAAAAATGACCGACAAAAAAACTGAAATTTCACCATCAAAACAACGAGAAATTATTGAAAACAGCCAAAATCAAAATGTAAGTTATTCCAAAAGTTTTAATAATATTACGACCAATTCTTTCCTAATTGAAGGGGCCTCTTTACCAAACATTAGTATAAAAACACTTTACGGTTCCTCGTCAATTCACAAATACAAAACTCATAATTTGTTAATCTTTTTTACCCTAAAGACGATACTCCAGGATGTACAATTGAATCCAAAGATTTTAGTGATTTACACTCCAAATTTCTCGCACTAAACACTCAAATTGTTGGAGTTTCAAGAGACAGTATTAAATCACATGAAAAATTTTACAAAAAATTTAATTTAACAGTTAATTTAATTTCTGATGAGCAAGAAGAACTTTGTTCAATGTTTAATGTGATTAAGGAAAAAAATATGTACGGGAAAAAAGTGAAGGGAATAGAAAGAAGTACTTTTTTTCTAAACTCAGATTTATTTCTAATTAAAAGCTGGAGAGGCGTAAAAGCAAAAGGACATGCTGACCAGATGCTTAAAGAAGTTGGTTTTCTTACAAATAGTTGAAAAAAGGATCTATTTAATGCCTTTACCAAAAGCCCCCTCAAAGCCTGCAACGATTTTAGATAAAAAAAATTTGGCCCTTGAGACAAAAAAAAAATCTGCAAAATCAATTAGTGCATTTTCAAATAAACCAAATCCTCAAAAGCATTTAGTTAAAAAACATCCACCAATATCCAAAAAAAAAGACTCCGAAAAAAAAAGCAATACTAATTTAACAAAAAACTCAAAAGAAAAAATAAAGCCTGCAAACTCTAAGTTGCTTAAAAATAAAAAACTATTTGTATTAGATACAAATGTACTTATGCATGATCCTACAAGCCTTTTTAGATTCCAAGAACACGACGTATTTATTTCTATGGTAACCCTTGAGGAGCTAGATGAACACAAAACTGGAATGTCTGAAGTCTCAAGAAATGTTAGACAGGTTACCAGAAGTATAGATTCTTTAATTGGTGCTTATGCTAATGAGCCTTATATAGATTTAAGTACTGGAATTCCTTTGAATGTTATTGGAAATGCTGAATCAAAAGGTTCAATATTTTTTCAAACTAAAAAATTAGAGAGTGAACTTGCAAGTGGGCTTGAATTTGAAAAACCTGATAATCAAATTTTGGGAGTTGTTAGGGCATTAAAAAATAATCATACAAAAAGAGAAGTTGTTCTGGTTTCCAAAGATATTAACATCAGGATTAAAGCTAAGGCTTTATCGTTATCTGCTGAAGATTATTACAACGACAGCATTGTGAACGACGATGACTTGCTTTACACAGGTACAAAGCTTTTACCAGAGTCTTTTTGGGAAGTTCACAGTAAAAGTATAGATTCATGGCAACAAAATGGTGATTCATATTACAAAATAAGTGGTTCAATAGTCAGTGAACTTCATGTCAATCAATTTATAGTTGAGGAAAAACAGAATAGCTTATTGGCTATTGTTGATGAAATTCAAGGCAAAAGTGCAGTTTTTAAAACTTTAAAAGATTTTTCTCATTCCAGAAATTCTGTTTGGGGGATAACCTCCAGAAATAGAGAACAAAATTTTGCTTTAAATCTTTTGATGGCACCAGAAATAGATTTTGTAACCTTACTAGGCCAAGCTGGCACAGGAAAAACTTTACTAGCACTCGCTGCAGGACTAACACAAACTCTTGAGTCAAGAATTTACAGCGAAATAATTGTCACTCGTGCAACCGTTCCAATTGGAGGGGATATAGGTTACTTGCCCGGAACTGAGGAAGAAAAGATGATTCCTTGGATGGGTGCTCTCGAAGACAACCTTGAAGTTTTAAATGGAGGAATTGAAACTACTGGTGATTGGAGTAGATCTGCAACAATAGATTTAATTAAAAGTAGAATCAAAATCAAATCTTTGAGCTTCATGAGGGGCAGAACTTTTATCAATAAATTTTTGATTATTGATGAAGCACAAAATTTAACCCCAAAAGAAATGAAGGCATTGATTACAAGGGCAGGACCTGGTACAAAAGTAATTTGCCTAGGAAATATTGCTCAAATAGATTCTCCATATTTAACGGAATCATCATCAGGACTTACATATGTAGTGGACAGATTTAAGCGTTGGCGTCACGGTGGTCATATAACTTTGCAGCGCGGGGAAAGATCAAGGCTTGCTGATTTTGCTAGTGAGATGTTATAGCTAAAGAATTTTGGATTGATTTTTGCTCATTATTTTTTTAAGACTTGTGAAGGATAAATGAGAGGTTCATGTAAAAAGATTTCAGCCATTTTTATCTTGCTATTTGCAACTATTCTTTACTCCGATAACTTTACCAAATAAGAAAGAACCGTTAGAAAACTTAAAATTAATTCTTTAGATTTCGACTCACCGAAGTGTTAAAATAACTTAAGTGATATTAACTTCCACCGCAATTTAAAAAAAACAAAAGTAGCTACAGTTCCTACAACAGTTATTTTTTCAGGTGGACTGTTGGTGTTACCAGCATAAGTTGCAAGCGCTAGACTAGGTGCTTTAAATAAAATAGATGCATCAAATATTGCATCCAGACATTGAGGCAAAGTTATTGGTGAAAAAAAAGATTCAAAACAAGATTACAAAGGATGTAATATGGGATGCAGTTCAATTATTCTTATTTTTTAATCTTTGATTAACGATGTTCCCAAAAATCCCCCGCTTTGAAGTTCCCACAACCTTGAGTAAAGACCATTTTTCTTGAGTAACTCCTTATGTGTTCCGTCCTCTACTATTTTTCCATCTTCTATAACTATCAACCGGTCCAGTTGTGCAATAGTGCTCAAACGGTGTGCAATTGCAATTACTGTTTTTCCTTTCATCAAATTCTTCAAGCTCTCCTGGATCGCAGACTCAATTTCACTATCAAGAGCACTAGTTGCCTCATCGAGTATTAAGATTGGAGAGTTTTTTAAAATTACTCTAGCAATAGCTATTCTCTGACGTTGTCCACCACTTAACTTAACTCCCCTTTCCCCTACATGAGCATCGTAACCAACTCTTCCTTTAGAGTCATAAAGTTTCAAAATAAAATCATGTGCTTGAGCCATTTTTGCAGCTGCAAACATTTCAACATCTGAGGAATTAGGACGACCGTATTTTAAATTATCTCTAACTGAACGGTGAAGTAATGAAGTATCTTGTGCGACCATAGCAATATTTTCTCTCAATGATGATTGAGTTACTTGCGAAATATCCTGTTTGTCTAACAAAATTTTTCCATCGTTAACATCAAAGAAACGAAGTAACAAATTTACTAAAGTGCTTTTACCCCCTCCCGACTGGCCAACTAGGCCAACTCTTTCCCCGGCCTTAATATTTAAATTTAAGTTTTCAATTACATTATTTTTCTTATCGTAAGAAAAGGTTATCGAATTAATTTCAACATCACCTCTTTGAACTTTTATTTTTTTTGCGTCTTCAATATCTTTGACTGAACATCTTTTGGAAAACATTTTAATACCGTCTCTAACTGTACCCACATGCTCAAATAATGCTGCCATTTCATACATTACCCAGTGAGATAGCCCCATCAATCTAAACGACATGGCAAAGGATGCAGCGACAGCACCAACCCCAACGTTTCCCTCTGACCAGAGCCATAGAACAGTGCCTCCAGTCATAATAATCAAAAAAACACTTAATCCATGATTAGACATTTCAAGTAAGCTTGTTAAACGGTTTGATGGATTGATATAACTAGTACATTCCTTCATAGATTCTCTCGAGTACTCTGCCTCTCTGTCCGAGTAAGAAAATAACTTAATAGTTGAGATGTTTGTATACGAATCAGTAACTCTTCCGGATAATAAGCTAATTGCATCAGCTCGTTTTTTTGATACAAAGCTGATACGCGGAATAAAATATTTAAGTAAAAAAATATAAAGTATTAACCAACTTGCAAAAGGTAAAAGCATAAAAGCACTGAAAGTTCCAAGAACGAGAACCATTGTCAAGAAATAAATACTTATAAAAACTAATATATCGCCTAGAATTATAAAAATACTCCTGAGAGATAAAGCAGTCTGCATCACTTTGGCCGAAATTCTTCCTGCAAATTCGTCATTAAAAAAATTCATGCTCTGGCTAAGCATGAGTCTGTGCAAGTTCCAACGAACTCGCATTGGAAAATTACCGAAAATAGTCTGGTACTTAAGTACATCCGCCAAAATAACCAAAGGTATACTAGACAATAGGAAAATTATTATCACCGAAAAAAAATCAGAGTGAGTTGACCAAATCCTACGGTTTGGGGAACCGGACAACCAATCAGTGACGTCCCCGAGCATAGCAAACAAAAGAGCCTCGAAAACACCTATCAAGCCAGTAGAAAAGGTTAATAAAAAAAATTGCCAACGACAGCCCTCACTCATAGCCCAAGCAAATTTAAATAAATTGTTAGGGGGAACTGTTGGTCGATTGGACGGATACGAATTAATTAATGACTCAAACAACTTAAACAACATTTTATCCTTGAAAATTTAGACTAATATAGTCTCATTACTTTAAATCAAACTTAAGCTGCATTGGATTTTAAATACACCATGAGGAAATAAATGAGCAAAAAAACTTACAGTCCATATGGAATTATCAATGAAAGGTTAAAAAGAATATATTCAGAACTAGAAAAAATTCCTACAGAAAAAAGTCTTCTTAAACAATTAAAGGGATGTATCTGCTTGGCTGAAGGTGTTGAGAGTTACACAGAGGAAAATACTTCCCCAGAATCAGAAAATCTTTCAAATCTTTCAAACTTGACTTTAGATCATGATTGGGATTCTGCACTCATAGCAAAAGAGTCCTCTGGATTTTTGGGAGGTCAAATGCTCTGTGGTCATGTTGAAGGACAGTTTTTGAAAATGCTTGTAAAGCTGACAAAGGCAAGAAGGGTTTTAGAAATTGGTATGTTTAGCGGTTACTCAGCTATAGCCATGGCTGAAAACTTACCTGAAGATGGAGAGTTGTTTGCATGCGAGTTTAACCCTTATGCTATAAAATTTTCTAAAGAAACTTTTAATAGAATTAAAGAAAACCGAATAAAAGTCAAAAGTGGACCTGCGCTAGAAACTTTAAGAAAATTAACCGGTAAAGAAATTGTTTTTGATTTGGTCTTTATTGATGCAACTAAAAGCCAATACCCAGATTACCTAGAAATACTGATCAAAAACTCGCTAATAAATACAAATTCATTAGTATGTATTGATAATACTTTTCTTCAAGGTAAAGTTTTTTCAGAATATGAAAAGCAGGATAGTTCCAGCAAGATTATGAAAAAATTTAACTTAGATATCGCAAAGAACCCCAAATTTCATACAGTAATGCTGCCGCTAAGAGATGGGTTTACGCTTTTAAAACTTAATGATTGAAACTATTATCTGTAATTTTTATTGAAAGAAAAATAAAGAGTAATGATTACTATTAGTTCGGTAATCAAAAGAGCATAATGCATTAAATAGACTTGCTCATTGTTGTCTGTAATCAAGAAGTAATAATCAAAGGATTTATATGTGATGTATGCTGTAGCTAACCCAATCAGATAACCGAATTGTTTAAAAACATCCACTTTGGTTAAAAACTTTTTTGACTCAAGTAAGAGGGTCTCACACCGAATTAAGTAAGAACCAAAGAAAAAGGTTATTTGGTACCCCGTATAGACAAATGAGGCTATTAAGGGATTTAATGAAAATAATAATACAGCTAAAACAACTGCTAGAATTACAATTTCAACAAACAGAGAAATAAGATAAAAGTATTTTACTTTTATCAACTTGCTGTACAAAGTGGCAATTACCATTGTGGCAATTGCAAGTGAGATTCCTCCAATAGAGTATATAGAGGGATCTAGAGGAGAATAAATAATAAACACTGTTCCGAGAGACAAACCAGTGAACATTGAATTGAAAAATTTGAATACCAAATATCTTTTGAAATTAATAGTCAAAGTGCTTGAAATTTCCAAAAGAATTTAAGATTTTCATTTGCCAATTGCCTTAATTAAATTGCCACTATGATGAATAAAATTACCGTAAGTAAACTAATTTTTATGCTAGTTTGCTATTACTCCGCAACCCATATTAACTTGACTTAATAAACCTCATTTAATTGTAAGTATTTTTCTCAATAAAAATTTCTGCTTGCTTAAAAATATTTTTCTTTCTTTCTCCGCTAATTTTTTTTAATGCGTTTACCATTAGTGATAATCTTGGATTTTTGCTCAGAAATTTTTTATTATTATCAATAAATTTCCAATAAAGACCATCCAAAACATCACACCAATCATCTTTTTTATAGTCACTCATTTTCAAAATATAATTTGAACCACAAATGTAGGGTTTAGTTGACATTATTCCTCCATCTGCAAAAGTTGCCATACCATAAACATTTGGTACCATTACCCAGTCGGACGAATCGACATACATTTCCATAAACCAATTATAAATTTGTTTTGGATGTACCTCAGCAAGGTTCATGATATTACTAATAATCATTAATCTATTAATGTGATGAGTATATCCATATTTCAAAGTAAATTTAATCGCATCGTCTAAGGGCCTTAAGTTTGTTTCTCCACAATACCAATTAAGGTTCAATCTTTTTTTGTGAGAGAAAAAATTTCCAGCCTCTTGAACTTCACTTTTTTCTTGATAAATACCTCTGATAAACTCCCTCCAACCAATTATTTGTCTTATGAATCCTTCATAAGAATTCAAAGGCACATGATCGTAATATTTTTCAAGTTTTTGCAGGACTTCATCAGGTGTAATTAACCCTATATTTAGCATAGGACTTAAGGTTGAGTGAAACATGAAATTATTTTCCGAACTTATAGCATCCTCATAAAAACCAAAGTTAGAAAGCCTCTCGTCAAAAAATGTAGAAAGCCACTTTCTAGCAGCTTTTCTAGTAACTGGCATCCAACGATTTTCAATGCTGCCGGGATGATTATTGAAAATATTTAAAATATGCTTTTTTAATTCTTCCTCATGTCTTGAATAATCAGGTTTAGGAAGTATTGGGAGATTAATATTTTTTGGTAATTTCTTTCTGTTTTCCTCATCAAATGACCACTTACCACCAATGGGACTACCGTCAGCCATTAGAATATCTAATTTTTTCCTTTGTTGTATATAAAAATTTTTCATCATTAAAAACTTTTTATCCTTTGAAAAAACTTGATAGTCTTCTCGAGTTGATAAAAACATAGGAGATTGAATGACAGATAAATTTAAATTATTTTTTTTTGTTAAATTAATTAATCTTTTTTCAAAAAATTTATCTTCAATTTCAAAAAAAGTTAATTTAGTAATATTATTTTTTTTTATTACTTTTATCAATTTTTCCTCATATTTTTCTTTAAATGAAGGAGAATTGATAGTATGGTAGATGACTTTATATTTACTTTCTATAAGTTCATCACAGTATTCTCGCATTGATGTGAGAAACATTAATAATTTTAATTTATGATGTTTTTGAAAAGTACAAAGCTCATAATCTTCTGCCATAAAGATCAGATCAATTTGTTTGTTTTTTAAATAAATTGGATCGAATAATTGATTGCCAAGCACTAACAATAGATTTTTACTCATAATTTTATTTTTTCATTAAAAGGCAGAAGGTATAATTAAACTTGAAAATAAATTAGTCATAATTAAAGTTTGACGGATTGATTAAAATTTAAGTGTAAGAAAATGTTTATTATTGCAGATTTTATTCTCATGATTCATTTTTTACTTGTTGCATTTGTTACTTTAGGGTTTTTTTTAATACCAATTGGTTGCAAACTTCAATGGATATATGTACGTAACAAAAAACTAAGAGCAATTCATTTTGTTCTAATATCAATCGTTACCACTGAATCTCTAATTGGTATAACCTGCCCATTAACTATTATTGAGCAGATGCTACGTAATGCCACTTATTCAAAAACCTTCATCAATTATTGGCTATCAAAAATTATATATTGGGATATTTCTTCACTTTTTTTTATTGCAGTTTATTCTTTGTGTTTTTTCTGGACAGTTTTACTTTGGAAGATATTTCCTCCGGATAATTAAAAAATTATTTATTATAATTTTGGAATCTACATCACTTGCGTAAAAGTTAAATTCCTTAACAAAGTTAAATCAAACAGATTTAAGACGACC
>MDTB01058101.1_pt1 | contig 13678 bp, 11 predicted proteins | sample 811161 | NCBI WGS metagenome assembly MDTB01 (sample SAMN05326650, study PRJNA326480) | marine metagenome | isolation source: seawater | place: Mediterranean Sea | collected 2009
AAGACTATTTAACTAGAATTAATCTATTTTTTCAAGTTTTAAAAGATATTTTAAAAAGGACTAAAATTATTTAAAATAGCGGTTCTGGGGCCATAGCTCAGCTGGGAGAGCGCAACACTGGCAGTGTTGAGGTCAGGGGTTCGAGCCCCCTTGGCTCCACCAGTCTGAAATAGGGCATTACAGCAGTTCATCAACAAAAAAATTATATGTATTATCTTTAAAACAAGCTTTGTTGATAGTTATTTAATAGTATTAGCTCATGCGCGTTATGACTTTCATCATTTTATTTCTTCTTACAGGCTGTGGAGGAAATAGCTCAGATTCAAACCAAAGCTTACCAGATCCTTTCATGTCCCTTTCTGCTGACAAGAACACCCAACTTATTACAAAAAAAGTTATTTTGACATGGGCTACTGATGAAATGTTTATATGCAGAGCAAGTGGTGACTGGAGCGGTGATAAGCCTTTAAATGGAACGGAAGAAGTACAGGTCACTAAACTTGGTACGAATACATTTACCTTAATTTGTCACAGAGATGGAAATTGGCATAGAGAAATCTCTGTAGAGGTAGAGGGGTACAAAACAGAAACTAGGTCAATTCAGCAAGTAATTGGAAACACTAATGTTAATAGAGAGTTTTTCATAAGATATCCTGAACAACCAGTTGAGAATCTTTATCCTGTTGTTTTTATTTTTCATGGTGCAGGTGGAAATGGCGAACAAGAATTAAATCGACACCAAAATATCTTAAATCTTATAGATCAAGGTGAGTTTATTGGAATTTTTCCTTCAGGTTTTGAAAACAGATGGAATGTAAGTGGAGAAACCAACGCAGATGATACTGAGTTTTTTAGCCTAATTATGAATGAGCTTAATACCTCGTCCATATTCAATACGAACAGAGTTTTTGCTATTGGTATATCTAACGGCGGCGGCATGGTAAATAAAATAGGAAAAGAAACAGACTTATTAAATGGTATAGCGCCTCTAATAAGTCAGCAATCTGAACCAATTGGCAATCTTAGTCCCGGGAGACCAATTTCAGTTTATCAGGTCAACGGAGAAACTGATGATCTTGTTCCAATTGAAGGTGGGTTGGGTGTTGCAGGAACTGAATTTATGTCCGCTAAGGGAAGTGCAGAAAATTGGGCCGCTTATTTTAGTTGTAATATGATGCCAACAGAGGCCAATATAAGTTGGGGAAACTTTGAAGTCCTTGAATTTACATTTAGTGGCTGTACAAATGGAGTTGAAATTAAATATTTCGTTGTGAAAAATTCTGGTCACAATTTACAATTTGAGAATCAGATAAATTTATTTGGTCAGATTTGGGATTTTTTTGTGAGAACAACTAATTAGATAGATTTAATACAGGGGGAGAAATGGAGATATCGTCAATCGGCTGGATCCACACTATTCTAGGAACTTTAGCGATCTTTTTAGCTCTATTTATTATTGTTACGCAAGGTTATATAAAAAGTACAAATAACTTAGGCAAATTTTATATTATTGCTACCCTTATAACTGCTTCAACTGCTTTAATGCTCTACAAAAATGGAGGATTTAATCTTGCACATATCTTAGCAATACTTACACTAGTTGCAATTTTCTTGGGTATATCATCTGAAAAATATAATATTTTTGGTTTCTCCAAATACGTTCAAGCAATGTCTTACACTGGTAGTATTCTATTTCATTTGCTACCAGGTATTGCAGAGGTTAATAAAAGATTACCAATAAATAATCCAATGGGACTCTCAGTTCTTGATCCAATAAATATCAGGTACTACCTAATTTTTACAGTCATCATAGGCTTAACAATTATGATCCAATGGTATTTTATTAGGAAGAAAAGGATTATGAATTAGATTTTTTCCAAATTTTATGAAGAAAATAAAACCAAAAAGCATTGATTATAGGCTCAACAAAAGCGTCCAAGGCTGCTAAGTTTACGGAAGCGCTAAATATAACTACTGCACATAAAGTTGCAATTATTATGTGTCCGATAGTGTAAATTACAGTCAAGAAAATATCTGAAAGTTGATTTTTAAAAAATCGATGCAAAAGATAGAACCAAAAACCATTGATAATTGGTTCAATGAATGCATCCAATGCCGCTAAATTTAAGGAAGAATTGAATATTAAAGAGGCACATAAAATAGCTATAAAAATATGGCCTATAGTATAAATTACAGCCAAAGTAATGCTTCCCAATTCCTTGGTTCTTTCAATTATTATTGATGCTAATTGCTCGGTTGGCTTTTCAGCTGATTCTTTTATTATGTTTGCTAATTCAGTCATTTATTTATTTATCTATCTTAACTCGTCTTTGCCATGTTCTATAGGCTTTCCAAGCAGTCTCTTGAAGAAAAATTCTTTCTTCTTCTTTAATGGCACCATAATAGTCAAATTCTAGGCCTACAGGAGATTCACCAGTGATTGTTGCAAAAACTGTCGCTGCACCTAAGTATGTCCCAAGTTGGCTTGGGTGAGTTCCGTCTACATGATGTAGCTTTATATTTTCTCTTTCTTTATATGCAATTTCGTAAGCTAAACCCACTGGAATAACAATTGATTTACTTTCTTTTCCAGCTGTAAAGTATGTTTGTGCAATTTTCCTTATGAGATTTGGTTCAAATCGACTATCAGCTTCTGTAAATGCATGTGTCATATACAGTGCAGTTTTAACACCAAGTTTTTGTGCTTTTGCACTATATTCCTTGGCAGTTTGGATGAACCTTTTTTGATTTGTTATTGAAATAACTTCAGTACTTCCACCTTGCATTATCAATAAGTCAATTTGCTGATTCAAATTTAAGTTTTTTGGATTTAATAAATGATCAATATTATGGTGATACAGCTTTGAGCCACCAATCGCAGATAGTTTGGTTTCTATTTCAGAACCATAAAATTCTCTCATCATTGGTTCGACATAGTTATGGACACTGTTGTTGTAGTAGAGATAACTATTTCCAACAAAGAGAATATTTTTGGGCTGTGCAGAGAAAATTTGAAGTGCAAAGAATAGTAAACTTAATAATCTTAGAAGGTTCATTTCTTGATATCTTTATGCATGGCAGTAAATTTTACTAGGCTTACTAACTCTTTTTTGTCATTTTTGATTTCAATTTCCCATACAGACGTGCTGTTACCAACATGCTTAGGTTTTGCTGTTGCAAAAACATAACCTGAACTAACAGATTTTAAATGACTTGCATTTAAATTTAACCCAACAACAGTTTTTAATTTTGGATCTATACAAAGAAATGCAGCAAAACTTGCAACTGATTCCGCCAGAACACAAGATGCGCCTCCATGCAGAAGGCCCATTGGTTGTTTTGTATTTTCGTTTACAGGCATTTTCGCACGTAAATAATCTTCACCTAATTCTAGAAACTCTATCTCCAAATATTTGTCGAGACCAACGTAACCTTTTTTTAAATCAAGGTCTGAATAATTTGCGAACCAAATAGCCATTAGGAAATTATATATAAAAATTAATTTAATTTATTTTCTTCATTTAAGGTAATACGACATAAAAAATACTGGTTTTGAGTCAACTAAGAATAATTTAATTGACAAAACCATGTTATTTACACAAAAAAGTTCATTTCCATCAATTTTAAGCATAAAATTTAATTAGGTTTTCATCGCTACTTAGAAATTTTACTTAAAGAATGTCTGGCCCAACTTCCATTCTGTAATTTGCTAAGTAGCGAAACCTCTCTTCCTGCTTTTAATGAGCTCTTTTGTATAATTCAACATAGATTCTGAATCCTGTCTTTGTTCTGCTGCAGTTATGGTTGCATAATCTGGATTTACAGGCAGCCATGTTTCTTTATTGCTAAATCCAAAGTTCAATTCTTTTGACTTCCATGGCATTGGTGTTCTACAACCATCTCTACCTTTGAATTTTGGCCAAAAATTTTTGCCAAAAGGATCTTGAAGATCCTCAAATCTAACTTCAGTTTCCTGTAGGCCTAATTCTTCACCTTGATATATGCAGATATTTCCCTTTAATTCCATAAGTTTCCTCATGATTTCTTTGCTAGATTTATTTACCCTTGAAGCAATTCTCTTAGAGTCGTGATTGCTGAATGACCAACATGGCCAGGACTGAGGATTTTTTTTGAAAAATTGATCTACGATTTTATCTGTTTCAGAAAAATTAAACTCCTCTGATAAAAATTCAAAACAATACGCCATATGCAGCCTCTCATCATTTGCGTAATCTCCAATTATGTCTAAAGGATCTTCAGAAACAATTTCTCCCAGTGATATTGCATTATATCTATCTAGAACCTTTCGTATTCTGCTCAAATACTTTAATGTCTCGAATTGAGTATTATCATATTTATGAATTTGGAGACCGTAAGGATTGTCTTTATTGAATCCAAGAGGTCTGACAAGCTTTGGATCCTTTGGGGGATTATTTCTAAGAGCACTATCATGATACAAAAAATTTATGACATCGAATCTAAAGCCATCTACACCAAATTTTAACCAATATTCAATCTCATCAAGCATTTGTTGTTGCACTTCCTCGTTATGAAAATTTAAATCAGGCTGGGAAGTTAGAAAATTATGAAGATAAAATTGGTTTTTTTGATCATGCCATTCCCATGCGCTCCCACCAAAAACTGATAACCAATTATTGGGCGGATTATTTGGTTCACCATCAGCCCAAACGTACCAATCAGAGTACTTATTTTCATTTTGTTTTTTACTTTTTTTAAACCACTCATGTTCATCGGAAGTATGGCTTAAAACTAAATCGGTAATAACACCAATATCTTTCTTATGATAAACCTCAATTAATTTTTTAAAATCTTCATTATTGCCAAATAATTTATCTACTTTTCTATAGTTTGAAACGTCGTATCCAAAGTCTTTTTGCGGCGATTCAAAAAATGGCGATATCCAAATATAATCAATTCCAAGATCAGAAATGTAATCTACTTGTCTTGTAATGCCATTAAGATCACCAACGCCATTTCCAGAAGTATCTAAGAAAGATCTAGGATATATTTGATAAATTATTTTATTGCGCCAATTATTCATTTATTTTTAGATTAGCTTATTTTAAGACAATAGGAATAATTATATTTTTATATATAATCTGTACTATCCGGGGAAATAGCTTTTGAATACAGAAACACTTCTTATAGATATTGGTGGCACAAACTTGCGAGCAGGGGCGGGGAACACAAGTGCCATGACTATTTCTGATATTAAAAAAATTAAGGTAGTTTCAAACAATGATATTTTTGAAGTGCTTCATGAAATTAATTCAAAACACAAGTATAAAGAAGTCATTATATCTGCGGCTGGACCAGTAGTAGAAAATAAAATCACAATGACAAATAGAAGCTTACAAATTAACGCAACTGACTTAGAAAAAGAATTAAATGTTAGTGAATGTCATCTTTTAAATGATTGGGAATCGATAGGCTATTCTTTGCCTTTAATGACAGACAATGATTTTAAAACTATCAAAAATGGAAAACTGGATAGTAATCAAACATGCTTAGCCATTGGTCCTGGAACAGGCTTGGGTTTTTCTGTATTGAGGTATGTTGGAAATACTCCATATGTATACTCGACTGAACTTGGTAACGCAAGAGCTTACAATGCCCATTTATCAAACTTGTTTGAGATTAATAATTCTGAAAATTTTCTTGTTCTAGAAGATTATCTTTCAGGAACGGGAATAAAAAAAATCTATGCAGCAAAATCAGGGAAAAACTTAACTACTGAAGAAATTGTATCAAGATACCATGATGATGATTTAGCAACATTTATTATAGATAATTTCATAGTCGCAATGAGTAATTTACTGCAAGACCTTGCTCTAACATTTAATGCAAGAGGGGGAATATTTTTTGCAGGTAGTTTGATGAGGACTATTTCTGAAATTAACTCAATCAATTATATTCATGAAGAATTTGATAAACATTCATCTGAGGCACACAGCAATATTTTGAAAAATATATCAATCAATCTTATAAATAAAGAACATACTCCTTTGTATGGAAACTTGAATTATTCTGTTGTAAGGAGGTTACATGAATAGTTTAGATTATGTAATAGTCGGATTTTACGCAGTGGCTCTAATTGCAATTGCAACATATGTTTCTAGGTCAAAAAAAGGCCAAGAAAAGACACCTGAAGATTATTTTTTAGCTGGAAGATCACTTCCTTGGTGGGCTATTGGTACGTCTTTAATAGCAGCAAACATAGCGGCCGACCAAATAATAGGTATGAACGGTGATGCTTATGCGTTTGGAATGGCAATTGCTGTTTATGAATGGACTGCAGCAGTTGCTTTAATAGTAGTTGGAAAATTTCTTTTACCTGTTTATTTAAAACAAAAAGTATTCACAATGCCTCAACTATTGTCTCAAAGATATGACACAAGAGTAAGTAAATTGCTAGCAGTCTTAATGTTAATTATGTATGTATTTGTAATCCTTCCTACAATCTTATGGCTCGGTGCTAAAGCTGTGAATAATTTGACCGGTCTAGACCTTATATTTGCCATGATTTTGCTTGGTTTACTTTCGCTTGCATATTCATTGTATGGAGGTTTAAAAGCAGTAGCTTTCACAGATATTATTCAAGTAAGTTTATTAATTTTTGCAGGTTTATATGTTTCTTATGTAGGTTTGAATGCAATTTCAGACGGTTCTGGAGCATGGGAAGGTTTTATGATTCTTCAGTCAGAGTTTCCTGAAAAATTTGATGCATTATTGTCTTATGTTCCAAAAGAACAAGATCCAGAAGCATATGGTAATTATGTAAAACTCCCTGGAATATGGGTTTTGATTGGTGGTATGTGGATTGCACACTTCTATTACTGGGGTACTAATCAATACATAACGCAAAGAGCCTTGGGTGCGAAAAGTCTTAATGAAGCTCAAAACGGTTTGATGTTTGCAGGTTTCTTGAAAATATTGATGCCAGTTGTAGTTGTTTTACCAGGCTTGATCGCTGTTGCTCTAGAAGGAACTGCTATTCCATCTTTAGAGGGTGACAGAAGCAGGGCTTATCCCTCAATGCTTTCGCTTTTACCAAATGGAATTTTAGGGTTAACTTTTGCAGCATTAGTAGCTGCAATCGTCTCATCTCTTGCTTCTTTGACTAACAGTGTAAGTACAATTTTTACCATGGATTTATATAAAGGCAATATGTCGATGGAAGATAAAAGTCTGGTGAAAATAGGAAGAAGAGCCGGGTTAGTTGGTTTGATTATTTCGATAATTGTGGCTCCTATATTTTTGGGGAGTTTAGATTCAGCATTCCAATATGTTCAAGAATACATGGGTTTATTTAGCCCAGTTATTCTGTTTGTATTCTTATCAGCAATAGTTTTAAAGAATTCAACTTCAAATTCAGTTTTATGGGGTTCTGCTACAGCTCTAGTTGCTGGTGTCGTGATGAAACTTTATGTAGCGAACACTTCTGAATCCTTAATAGAGCCATTTATGCATCAAATGGCAATATCATTTTTTCTTGCATTTATTGTGAGTGGGCTGCTCTCACCTAAAACAGAAAATGAAAAAGTTTTCAGTCTGTCAGCAAGTGATTTTAAAACTTCAAAGCTATTTAATATTGGCTCAACAGTAATCGTTCTAATCCTTGCATCTATTTACATAGCCTATGCATAGAAAGTTAATATTTTTTTTATTCATTTCTGCTTTCAGCTATTCTCAAGATGTTAATTGGGAAAGAGTTAATTCGTGCCCAATTGGTAATCCTGAGTTAGTGGAGAAATTATTGAAGGGCATGACAGTCGAAGAAAAGGTAGGGCAGACTATCATGGCAGATTTAGATTTTATAAGCCCATCAGATTTAAAAAGGTTTCCAATAGGAGGTATTCTAAATGGTGGTAATACATCCCCTAATGGTAATCAAAGAGCTTCAACCGACGAGTGGAAACAGTTAGCAGAAGATTTTTATATTGAATCAACAAACCGGGGCGGTGCAAATATACCAATTCTTTGGGGAACTGATGCTGTTCATGGGCATAGTAATGTCTTTGGTGCAACTATCTTTCCACACAACATCGGTCTCGGTGCAACAGCAAATGAGAAACTGCTTAAAGATATTGGTTCAGCAGTTGCTGAGGAAGTTCTTGCAACAGGGATTTATTGGACTTTTGCACCAACAGTAACTGTTCCTCAAGACTATAGATGGGGCAGAACATATGAGGGATACTCAGAGAGCCCAGAACTTGTTTCTAAACTTGGAGAAGCTTTTATTTATGGATTGCAAGGAAGTGGAGAGAGCTTCCTTGCAGACAATAAAATTATTGGGACAGCAAAGCATTTTTTGGGAGATGGAGGAACTGCTCTCAACAGTTCTGAGGCATATATTCTTGACCAAGGCGATACAAGAGTAGATGAACTAACACTTAAAAAAATTCATGGAACACCTTATTACAGTGCCCTTGATGCCTGCATACAAACAGTAATGGCTAGTTTTAATTCTTGGAATGGAAAAAAAGTACATGGTGATAACTACCTACTTACAGAAGTTTTAAAAAATCAAATGGGGTTTGATGGTTTTGTGGTTGGAGATTGGAATGGTCACGGACAAATTCCTGGATGTTCTAATGGAAGTTGCCCAGCTTCTTTAAATGCTGGAGTAGATATGAACATGGTTCCTGAAAACTGGAAAGATTTATATAGAAATACTCTCAGACAAGTAAAAAATGGAGAGATATCAATGGAAAGATTAGATGATGCAGTAACAAGAATAGTTTCTGTAAAACAAAAACTTGGTCTGTTTAATGGCAAAAGACCATCTAAATCACCTTTCAAGGAAGTAGGGTTAAAGCACAATCGAGATATAGCTAGACAAGCTGTTCGAGAATCATTGACTCTCCTTAAAAATAACAACAATGTTTTGCCTTTAACAAAAGGGAAAAAAATCTTAGTTGTTGGAGCTGATGCTAATTCACTCAAAACTCAGACTGGTGGCTGGACTCTTGATTGGCAAGGGACTAACAATCGTAATACTGATTTTCCTGGATCAGTACCTTTTTTAACTGCACTAGTTGAAAAAGCTGGACAGGAAAATATTGACTATGTTGAAAATTTAACACAAGTAAAAAAAGATTATGACGTTGCTGTAGTTGTTTACGGTGAGCAACCCTATGCCGAGGGTGTTGGAGATAAGCAAAATTTAAATTTCGATGGAAGCCGTCATATATCAGCACTAAATTTACTGAGAGAAGAAGAAATTCCAACGGTTTCTATTTTCCTGACTGGTCGACCATTATGGGTTACAAGAGAAATAAATTTGTCTGATAGTTTTGTAGTAGCTTGGCTTCCAGGAACAGAATCAAGAGGTATCACTGATGTAATATTCCATGATGGGATGAATGATTATGATTTCTCAGGAAAACTTCCTTTTAGCTGGCCAAGAAATACAAGACAAGCTAATCTTAACTACTTTGATGCTACTTCAAACCCACTCTTCAGTTTTGGTTATGGGCTAAATTATGAAGATGAAATCTTCATAAACAATTTAGATGAGGGTGATAAATCTGAACAGAAACTAGATTCAATAGAACTTATGAATGGAACTATAAATGATAACTTTATAGGCTTTATAAGAGAAAGCGATTTAGCAGAAGTTCAGATCTCAAGTAATAAGGTAAATTCTCAAAATGGCTTAATATCAATAGATCTTATAGACGTGAATATTCAGGACGACACTTTAAAAATTAAAGTACAGAAATCTGACTACCTCAATAGTTTCTTTTTGCTTTCTAAAGAAATATTGGATTTAAGTTCTCTTTCCGAGGGTTACATAAATCTAACTGCACGGGTAAATGATATTGGTGGTGAAATTAAATATATTCTTTCATGTGGTATAGGTTGTTTTCCTGTAATTGATTTAACAGAATTTTTGCAAGTTTCAGAAGATTTTAAAAAATACAGCATCCCTGTAAAGTGTTTTACAAATTATAGTAATTTGGATTTAACAAAAGTGAACCTACCTATGTACCTTGCTACTCAAGGTCCTGTAGATATTGATATTTCTAAAGCAAATATCTCTAGAGATGTAGGCGATGTGGTTTTGAGTTGTTATTAAATTTCAAGCTCTGAGTCCGATAACAAGATTCCATTAATATCAGCATAAATCCAATCATTTGGTTTTATTGTTAGCTCATCAACTAAAAGCTCAATATCTTTTTTACCTGAATTGTTCTTATTGCTCTTCCTCGGACATGTTCCAAGTGCAAAAACCGCAATATCCATTTTAGATATGATTTCTGCATCTCTAATTCTGCCATTGACAATTATTCCTCTCCAATTGTTTTCTTTAGCTAATTCAACAAGGTTATCTCCGAGCAACGCTACATTCTCAGATTTAACACCGTCAACAAATAAAATTTTTTGTTGACCGTCCTCTGAAAGCATCTCTCTTACCAAAGAATTATCATCTGGACAAAAAACAGTTGATACTTGCCCATGCATTGACTTAATCCTTGAGTAGCTCTGGAAATCTAACAAAAAATCTTTGTCTGGATATTTATCTGATAGGTCAGGTGTATTCATAAAAAAAGGGAGGCAAGCCTCCCTTCTATATTAAACAAAAAAACGTGTTACCAGTAGTACCCGAATCTTATAACTTTCTGGGATGGTGCAGAATAAGATCCTCTCGGGATACCAGCTTCAATACCAATAGACCAAGGCACAATTTCACTTTTTGCATTATAAGAGGCCCATTGAATATACCAATTCTGTTTTGAATCAAGGGTTAAGATGTAGTCGTACATTTCCCATCTATCCCTTTTATCAGTGTAATTTTCCAAAGGCTGACAAAAATAATTAGGACCTATACAACCACCCTCATCATTAATATGTTTATCCATATTCCATGGAGTTACATAAGAAGATGATTCCCAGTGATAATTAACCGAAGGTTTGAATTCCATACCATTCTGAAGTCTATATGTATGCTCATATCTTATTGTAAAGGCAAGATCTGGGGTATAAGGTGCTTCATTGCCTTTCAAATTTACAAAATTATTAGGGTTGGTTGGATCTATTGAAGCTCCGTAGTCGCGTCCAAATAATGCATCTTGACCGTACCTCCACATTGTGACGAAGTCTTCAGTAAATTTAGTGTGATAGCTTGTTACAAAACCTGATAATTTTCCGCCATCATAAGGTAACCAGTTATATTCAAATTCAAGCCCCCAATGTGTTTGTTCACCAAAATTTTCTGTTGTCCATAAAGTTACACCCTGATCAAAATAAGTGAATTGACCAAAGGTTGGTGAATTAGGATCAGAGTCATAACCATAAACTTCAACAACATCGACAGGTAAATTTCCAGTGAATTGTTTTCCGTCATACATTGTATAAAAAGCGTTAAATGCATAATTTAATGTATTCTCATCGTTTCTTGCTTTTATTCCCCATTCAGCTGTGGTGACATACTCTGGGTCATAATTTAGATCCACCCTTTGCCCCTCAGAATATAGAAGTGAATTACTTGGGGCAACATAAACGTCAGCTAAACTTCCAGATTTATAGGCAGTAGCAAGATAAGTATACATAAATGATGTATCACTCATATCCCAATCTAAACCAAGCCTCCATGAGAAATTATCCCATGATTGTGAAGTATCATTATTTGTTACAACTACACCACATCCGATCATAGGAGCTACGCAATCAACTCCATCAATCATTTTACCCATCTGTATCCAGTAATCTGGAGCTAATTGATTTATTGCATCAAATGGATTTCCACCGGTATTATAGATTTGAGGGTAACAACCATTTGCGCTATTACAGTTAATATTTCTTCCGCCTACATCAGATTTTTCATCGTAAGATAATCTCCCACCCAATGTAAAAAATAAATCATCTCTTAACGCGTAAGTTGCTTGCCCATACACAGCATAATGGTTCAATTCTCTGTTAGGTTGCCAAAAGAAATCATGTCCATTTAATTCAGCAGTAAAATTAGCAAGCATGTCGTTATCCTCAGTGCTTGTGAATATTCCACCAACCCATGCCCATTCTTCGTTTGCACCAGTAATATAGGCATCAAGAACATTCGATTCTGTATGTAGTCTATTGATATTAAATGCCATACCATATTGATAATTTACGCCTCCATCAATTTCAAATTGGCTTGACTGTTCAAGTTCCTGGAAACCGTAATTTACTGTTAAGTTAGTAGTCTCATTTAGTTGACGTTTATAAATTGCTCTGAATGAATCAATAGTCATCTTATTAAAACCAGGTGTATTGGCATATGATTGATACCTATTTTCTGACCCTAGTATGTCAGTACAAGTATTTGCTGGGCCATCTTTAGCAGTGGAACCTGTCCTTGTTCTCATTAGTTCGCAACTCAGAACATTCGTCCATCCTTTTCCATTATCTTCATAATTTTCAAACTGAATATTTAAATCAGAATTATCATCAACCACATAGGTCGCACTTACTCTCCAAGCACTATCCTCTATTGCTGTATAAAATTCAGATGGATCAGCAGCAATTTTATTGTAAGGATCGGAAAAATTTCCTTGACCACAACCATTCCCCGGTAAAGTAGAGCAACCAAGATACCATGCGTAATCTGATAAATAACTCCTTTGATCTGGGCTAGTAATTACTTCAAATTGTTCTCTTACGTTTGGAGGTAGTCTTCTCCAATCAAGCTGAGAGCCATCCCAAAAACCGTCTAGAAATGAATCTTTTGATTGCTCCATATAAGCAAATCTTAAAGCCAACTTTTCATTGATCGGTAAATTGTAATGTGCTCGTAGTCCAGCTTCACTTAACTGACCGCCTACAAGGTTCAAAGAGCCTCCCTGAACATCAAAGTTTGGTTTTGCAGTAACTATATTTAAAGTTCCAACGACTGAATTTCTTCCATATAGTGTTCCTTGTGGACCTCTCGTAAGTTCTGTTCTTTCTAAGTCAAACATCAGAGCATTAGCTGCTTGAGGTCTAGCAACATATACCCCGTCAACATGAATCCCAACAGCGGGATCTCCTAGCTCTGTGACGTTTTCTGTCCTTATGCCACGTAATGTAATAATCGGGGCATTTGTATCTGTATTTTGCACATACAGACCCGGAATCATATTATTTAAGTCTTTAATATTATTGAGTCCAAGCTCTAATAATTGAGTTCCTGATAATGCCGTAACAGCTTGTGATGTATCGAGAATATCTTTCTCAGTTTTAGTAGCAGTTGTGACAACAACCTCTAAACCTTCCTGCTCATCTTCTTTTTCCTGAGCAGATAGTGGCAAAATAAGTGATGTAAATAATAAAAGCTTAAGCAGTTTGTTGTAATTATCCATAATTCCCCAATTGTGTTAAAGACGTTAAAAAAATAAACTTATTGGCTGATTATGTCAATGATTTACTTATAGTTGAGCGTTGATATAATCATGCCTTAAGTTCGGTTGTTATTTAAACAAAAATTATCAATGATGCACAAAAAATCAGTTTTATTGAATACTATAATCTTGATTTTTTTTACAGCATGTTCTGGGGGAACTTCAGGTACGAATGAAGGCTTATATCCTGTACCAACACCAGCACCGACACCAGCTCCAACACCAGCTCCAACACCAGCTCCAACACCAGCTCCAACACCAGCTCCAACACCAGCTCCAACACCAGCTCCAACACC
>MDTB01213807.1_pt1 | contig 13678 bp, 8 predicted proteins | sample 811161 | NCBI WGS metagenome assembly MDTB01 (sample SAMN05326650, study PRJNA326480) | marine metagenome | isolation source: seawater | place: Mediterranean Sea | collected 2009
CGTGACGGATGTTTCAGTTTCCGAAGCGCTTTGGCTTCAATCTTACGGATCCGTTCCCGAGTCACCGAGAACTGCTGGCCAACCTCTTCTAGCGTATGGTCAGTATTCATACCAATGCCGAAGCGCATACGCAAGACCCGTTCCTCACGAGGCGTTAGACTTGCCAGCACCCGTGTTGTTGTCTCTCGCAAGTTTGAGTGGATTGCGGCATCCAGAGGCTGAACAGCATTTTTATCTTCGATGAAATCACCGAGCTGACTATCTTCCTCATCTCCGATAGGTGTTTCGAGACTGATCGGCTCTTTGGCAATTTTAAGAACCTTGCGGACCTTATCCAAAGGCATAGAGAGTTTTTCGGCTAGTTCTTCAGGGGTGGGCTCACGGCCAATCTCATGGAGCATATGGCGGGAAGTCCTAACCAGCTTGTTTATGGTCTCAATCATATGGACCGGTATTCGGATAGTCCGCGCCTGATCAGCTATAGAGCGTGTGATCGCCTGACGAATCCACCATGTCGCGTAAGTCGAAAACTTGTATCCACGGCGATACTCGAATTTATCAACCGCCTTCATAAGGCCGATATTACCTTCCTGAATCAGATCAAGAAACTGCAGACCACGATTGGTATATTTTTTGGCGATCGAGATAACCAGACGCAGATTAGCCTCAACCATCTCTTTTTTCGCGCGGGCCGCCTCTCTCTGACCGCGTTGAACCGTCTGGATAACATCACGGAATTCTGTAATCGAAAGGCCAACATCGTCTGAGACCAACTGCATTTTCGTAATGATGTCCTTAACAGACTCGGCATTTTTCTCCCTAACTTTCTGCCACGCCTGAGTTCCGAACTCATCTCCAGGCCATTTTTGCATGGTTTCACGGCCATGCCAGGAACTAATAAACTGTGTTCGCGGCACGCCAGCATCAGTGCAAATCCGGATCATACGGCCATCAAGGCTGGTAAGGTGCCGGTTTAAATCAGCAAGCTGTTCACTGAGTGATTCCAGCCGGTTAGTGTTCAGATAGATTCCCTGCATCTGTTCTGTAAGCAAAATACGCAAATTATGCAGGTCTGCCTCTTGCGTAGCAGATACCGATTTGTCTTTCTGGGCGAGTGTAAGCTTCTTGTCCTGTATAGCTGCATACTCTTTGAAGGTTGCTTCGACAACACCCAAATGAGCCATCACATCATCAAACACTGCTGCTTCCATCGCCGCCAGAGACATCGTGATGTCATCCATATCGTCATTGTCACTATCATCTTCGGTGCGTGACTCTGCTGATTTATTTTCTTCATCGTCGTCATCATCGTCGTCGTCTTTATCAGGCACGCCTTCGGACAAAGCCGCTACAACAGGGCCAGCAACCGGCATACCGGAATTATCTTCGATAGGCACACCATTTAAGCGAGCATAGGTAAGATCAAGATCAATGATATCACGCAGTGGCATTGCATTATCAAGAATTTGCTGGCGCCAGTGAAGTAATGTGCGGACCGCAAGCGGGGATTCACAAATACCACCAATCATCATTTCCCGACCAGCTTCAATGCGCTTGGCGATAGCAATTTCACCTTCACGCGATAATAGCTCAACAGAGCCCATCTCACGCAGATACATCCGGACTGGGTCATCAGAACCGCTTACATCGCCATCAGATAAATTACCAGACTGCTTTTCTTCATCGTTATCATTATTACTTTCAACCTCCTCAGCCGCATCGACAACTGAAACGCCCATCTCACTCAGTGAAGACATAACATCTTCAATCTGCTCAGATGACAACTCATCCTGCGGCAGGGCAGCATTCAGTTCGTCATGCGTGACAAACCCGCGTTCTTTGCCCTTTTTAATCAGCAGTTTGATCGTCTGATTATTGGTGTCGAGTATCGGAGCATCTGCAACAGGCTCTGCGGCCGCTTTCGGCACTACTTTTGTTGTTTTACGCGCCATCGATGTGTCGTCCCCCCCCCCAGTATGACGATATATGTCTATAACGACCAAAATCTCAGGACTGAAGCGGTCTAGATGATTTATGCCGAATATTTCGACGAGGCCGATTACGCGTAATTGCCTCCGACAACATTTTCCGCGCTTTTTCTGCTGAAATCTGTTCCAGCGGCATTCCTAATCTTGCAATAGTGTCGGAGCTGAAAATATCATCGAGATGTCTAGACAGTCCAGATCCCTTTAAATGATGCCTTAACCCCTCTGCGTCAAGGTCTGGATCACGAATCAAATGCTCAATGACAGCTTTTTTTACCACTTCGAGAGACTTATTACTAAAAGCGATAAGTGATAAGGGTTCTGCACACTCCGGAAATGCTTCGGGAAAGCTGATAAGAAGCGCAAGAATAGCTCGGTATTGCACAATTCTTCCCGTTTTCGGGCGGTTGGTGTTAAAGATAGGGCGCTGAAGGCCCGTATTAGCACTTCCCTTGGTGGCCGCGCGCATCGCCGTAATTCGAAATTCAAGGTCATCTAGAAATGCCTGACGCGTCTGATTATGTTTAATAGTCTTCACGGTCTGGCGCATATCCTGCCAGAAGGCAGCACGGGCACTTGCTTGAGTGCGAGTATCATCTAGCTTATATTCAGATAATTTCTGGGTCCAAAGCACGTCGACGACCCCAGATGCTGACGCCAGCACACGTTGGAGCCCCTCTGGCCCGTAACGTTTCAGAATATCATCTGGATCCATACTTTCCGGCAAACTCGCAAATCGGGCACTGCGACCCGGTTCGAGTAACGGTATCAGTCGTTCCAACGCCCGAGCAGCTGCTTTCTGTCCAGCAGCATCACCATCAAAGCACAGAATTGGCTCATCATGCAGTTTCCAGACAAGCTGAAGTTGTTCTTCTGTAAGCGCTGTACCAAGCGATGCCACCGCAGCAGCAACGCCACTTCCCGTTACAGCAATCACATCCATATAGCCTTCGACAATCAAAAGCGGCAAGGTGCGGCGAACACGCTCGCGGGCTTGTCGCCAACCATACAGGACAGATTTCTTTGAAAAGGCGGGGCCCTCCGGAGAGTTCAGGTATTTCGGCTTTGCATCCCCGAAAGCCCGCGCACCAAAAGCAATCACCTGTCCTTGACGATTTTCAATTGGGAACATCACACGATTACGAAAATAATCATAAAAAGACCCATCTCGCTCGGATACTCCGATAAGTCCTGCTGTCTTAATGAGATCATCACCAATTTCATGCTGGTGAAGCATATTCCGCAATCCTACTTTCGGCGCATAACCAAGCCGAAAATCCTTTATGATTTCATAACTCAACCCGCGCCCCGCAATATAGGAACGAGTTTCCTCTCCATCATCAGAATTCATACTGGACTGATAAAACTGCGCTGTCCGTTCCAGCACATCCAGTAGCGTTTTGCGGCGCTCGTTTTTTCGGGCATCAACGGGAGTTTGCTGCGGCAAGACCATGCCAGCCATATCCGCAAGCCGATGAACCGATTCCACAAATTCGAGGCCCTCACTTTCTCGCAGAAAACTGATAGCATCACCATTCACACCGCATCCAAAGCAATGATAGAAACCTTCAACATCATTGACATTAAACGAAGGAGATTTTTCGTTATGGAACGGGCACAGCCCCACCATGCGATGCCCCTTGCGGACAAGCTTGGTTCGCTTGCCGATTAAATCAGATAAAGTAACGCGTGAACGCAATTCTTCAATGAATTCAGGTGAAATAGCCAATTTGTTTCACTTGCCGACCGATTCTATGTCCATTGCTGTGCTTTCTTTTTATGATACCTTTTATGCCTCCTGAAGGCAGCAACTTTTTATCGATGCTCCATACATCAGAAAGAAGGTATCTTGTATTTGCCATAAACAGCTTAACTCATCAAAGCGGATTTTACTTTCTGGCTAGCAGCAGAAAAATCCATCTGGCCTGCATACTTCTCCTTGAGGTAAGACATCACCTTGCCCATATCCCGCACAGAGTTAGCATCGGTCTCAGAAATAGCTGTCGTAATTGCTAATTTGACGTCCTCTTCACCAAGCTGGGCTGGTAAAAACTGCTGGATGACCGCAATTTCTGCCTGTTCCGATGCTGCAAGTTCAGGACGGTTTCCTTGCTCAAACATCTTCACCGACTCATTTCGCTGTTTGATCATGGTCTGTAGCATGGAGAGGATTTCATCATCTGAAATACCCTCATTATTATCAGCCGAGCGGGCGGCAATATCTCTGTCTTTAAGTGCAGCAGAAATAAGTCTGATGGTTGAAAGGCTGATCTGATCTTTTTCTTTCAGCGCATTTTTCATTGCGCTTGCTATACTCTCGCGCATAACTAAGATGCCTCCCTCTAGAATATAATCGCGTGTTGTTGACAACCACAATTCATGCCAGCGAGCAACTCTGTTGCGGTAGAATAGTGTTTACCTAAGAATCGGACCATTCCAACCTGCTCTTAATTCTGACTATCCAATATATAAGCAGATGCCTGCCTCGAAAACCCGCCTTTTACGCCAACTGCTATCATCATGCAAGACAAGACTTGACCTAACTGCCTCTGTAATAGTACGAAGTGACAATTTTGTCCTGCTTTCTGATGCCTCTCTTTTTTGAAGGGGTGCGCTGAAGGGTTATTCAAAAAAGACGCCGGTGTCTGCCGTTACCCTTTTTCGAAAAACGAAGCTTAAATCGGAAATGTAAATCAACTCTGCAAAGCGCAGGAAAGCTAGACCTAAAAACAGAGGGGCTTTTTAAGAGGATGTCAGACAGTGTTTTTAGGACAGAACTTATTCCTGCTTTCTCACCTTCCCAAACGCCAACAGCACTTCTGATTCTAGACGACGGCACTCAGTTTTTCGGAACAGGCTTCGGTGCGGCTACAACACATGTTGGCGAAGTTTGCTTCAACACCTCAATGACAGGTTACCAGGAAATCATGACTGACCCTTCTTATGCCGGTCAGCTTATCACCTTTACCTTCCCTCATATTGGTAATGTTGGTACCAATAGGTTCGATGTTGAATCAGTTACACCTGCGGCTCTTGGGATGATAGTTCGCAATCCTGTGACACCACCTGCAAACTGGCGGGCAGACAGCCCTCTCCAGGATTGGCTGAAAGCTCATAACCTGCCGGGCATTTTTGGTATTGATACCCGTGCATTAACCCGTCATATCCGCGACAACGGTGCCCCGACAGGTGTACTCTGTCACAATCCGGAAGGTGAATTTGATATACCGGCCCTCTCAAAACTCGCAAAAGACTGGCCAGGACTTGCCGGGATGGAACTCGCTTCAACGGTATCAATTGCCGAGAACCAGATATGGCAGAAAACCAGCTTCGACCTCGCCTCAGGAACAGCAGGCACTGCAGACAACACACACCATGTGGTGGCAATCGATTTTGGCTGCAAACAGAATATTCTTCGATGTCTCTCAGATGTGGGATGCCATGTTGAAGTGGTGCCGGCTGATACATCTGCGGAAGACATTTTAGCGTTAAATCCAGACGGTATTTTTCTTACCAACGGTCCTGGTGACCCTGCTGCGACTGCAACTTATGCTGCAGCTGAATTATTGAAGCTTACTGAAAGCGGTGTTCCGATTTTTGGTATCTGCATCGGTCATCAGCTTCTGGCACTGACCTTTGGGGGTGCAACCACAAAAATGGCTCGTGGTCATCGGGGCGCAAACCATCCTGTGCGCGACCTTATCAATGGGCAAATTGAAATTACCAGCCAAAATCATGGTTTTGTGGTCACTGCAGAGAGCTTGCCAGATGATGTTGAAGTGACTCATATTTCACTTTTTGACGGTTCTGTAGAAGGCCTTCGTCACAAAAACAAACCCGTTTTCAGCGTACAATATCATCCGGAGTCATCACCAGGCCCGCATGATTCACGCAGTTTATTCACACGTTTCGCTTCGTTAATGTCACAGACAAAATCAGGGTAATCTGCCATGCCACGCCGTTCTGATATTTCCTCAATCCTAATCATTGGGGCTGGACCGATAATAATTGGTCAAGCATGTGAATTCGACTATTCCGGCGCACAAGCCTGTAAAGCACTCCGTGCCGAAGGCTATCGTGTTATTCTGGTGAACTCCAATCCGGCGACCATCATGACCGACCCAGGCATGGCTGATGCGACCTACATCGAGCCGATTACGCCGCAAATTGTGGCTCAGATTATTGAAAAAGAGCGACCTGATGCGTTGCTGCCCACAATGGGTGGGCAGACGGCCCTAAACACAGCCCTCGCCCTTCACCGTGACGGTGTTCTGGATAAGTTTGAGGTTGAATTAATTGGTGCGCGTCCCGAGGCAATCGAAAAAGCTGAAGATAGGGCCATGTTCCGACATGCGATGGATTCTATCGGCCTTGAATCAGCCCGCTCGCGCACTGTGAACAATTTCGAAGAAGCTATTGCGGCTCTCGAAATTGTTGGATTGCCCGCTATTATCCGTCCGTCATTTACCCTAGGCGGCGAAGGCGGCGGTGTTGCCTATAACAGAGAAGAATTTGAGGCTATTGTTCGTGACGGGCTCCGTCTATCGCCAATTTCAGAAATCCTAATCGAAGAATCACTTCTTGGCTGGAAAGAGTTTGAAATGGAGGTTGTGCGCGATTATGCTGATAATTGTATAATCATCTGTTCGATTGAAAATGTTGATCCGATGGGAGTGCACACAGGTGACAGTATAACCGTAGCACCAGCCCTTACCCTCACAGACAAGGAATATCAGGCTCTTCGGAATGCCTCGATTGCTGTTTTACGAGAAATTGGCGTTGATACAGGTGGGTCGAATGTTCAGTTTGCTGTGAGCCCGATTGATGGGCGCATTATCGTTATTGAAATGAACCCGCGTGTTAGCCGCTCATCTGCACTTGCATCAAAAGCAACAGGTTTCCCGATTGCCAAGATTGCAGCTAAACTGGCTGTTGGCTATCGGCTTGATGAGCTGGATAATGATATCACTGGCGTGACGCCTGCGAGCTTTGAGCCCACAATAGATTATGTTGTCACGAAGATCCCCCGCTTCACATTTGAAAAATTTTCCGGTGCGAAAGCGGAACTTTCCACGTCAATGAAATCAGTTGGTGAAGTGATGGCCGTAGGTCGTAGTTTTGCTGAAAGCCTTCAAAAAGCACTCCGTTCACTCGAAACAGGTCTTAGCGGACTTGATGAAATAAAAATGCCAGCCGCTGATGGCACTCACAGTGAAGATAGTTTGCGTGGCTGGATAGCTGGCCAGACACCGGACCGAATTTTAAGAATTGCACAAGCAATGCGGGCAGGTATGAGCCTCACAGACATCCAGAAAGTTACGAAATGGGACCCGTGGTTTCTCCATCAGATCGCCAAGATTGTTGGCGCAGAAACATGGGTTGCTGAAGCAAACCTTCCTACCGATAAGGCAACGTTCCACAAACTCAAGTCACTTGGCTTTTCCGATAGGAGACTTGCCTGTCTTACGAATATGACTGAAAGCGCTGTGACGGAGGCGCGCCTATCACATGGTATTCGTCCTGTTTTCAAACGGATTGATACTTGCGCAGCTGAATTTGCCTCTGATACCGCCTATCTTTATTCTAGCTTTGAAGATAGCGCAGGCGCGACGTGTGAGGCGGCCCCATCTGATCGGGAAAAGGTTGTTATCCTCGGCGGAGGGCCAAACCGTATTGGTCAAGGGATCGAGTTTGATTATTGCTGTGTTCATGCAGCCTATGCCTTGTCTGATGCCGGTTATGAAACCATCATGATCAATTGTAATCCAGAGACTGTTTCAACAGATTATGACACCTCAGACAGACTATATTTCGAACCATTAACAAACGAAGATGTTATTTCAGTTATACAGCGTGAAAATGATAATGGACGGGTAAAGGGTGTTATTGTTCAGCTTGGCGGTCAAACACCTCTGAAAATTGCAGCAGGTTTGGAGGCAGCCGGTATCGCGATTTTGGGGACCAGCCCTGATGCAATTGATTTGGCAGAAGATCGCGAACGCTTCCAGAAACTTCTGGAAACACACAACCTGAAACAGCCCGAAAACGGTCTTGCTACCTCAACCGAAGAGGCGCGCGCTATCGTCAAACGTGTTGGACTGCCCGTAGTCATTCGCCCATCATATGTGCTTGGTGGCCGCGCCATGGAAGTCGTTCATCATATGAATGACATGGAACGATATATGCGCGATGCTGTTGTCGTATCTGGCAGCAACCCGGTGCTAATAGACAGATTTGTCGAAAATGCAATTGAAGTGGATGTTGACGCTTTATGCGATGGTCATGATGTCTTCATTGCCGGCATTATGGAACATATTGAAGAGGCCGGCATTCATTCTGGTGACTCAGCATGCACTCTGCCACCCCAGACCCTGCCAGCAGATATCATTCACGCTATCAGACAGCAAACAAGCATTCTGGCCCATGCGTTAGGTGTTGTGGGATTAATGAATGTACAATTCGCCGTCAAAGGACAGGATATATTTCTGCTCGAAGTTAATCCGCGTGGCAGCCGCACAGTTCCGTTTGTTGCAAAGGCAACAGGCAACCCGGTAGCAAAAATCGCTGCCCGCATCATGGCGGGTGAAATGCTTTCTGACTTTGATCTAATTACGTCCCAGCAGGACCATGTTGCGGTCAAAGAAGCTGTTTTTCCCTTCTCTCGTTTCCCAGGCGTCGATGTATTTCTCGGTCCCGAGATGAAATCGACAGGCGAAGTGATGGGAATTGATGCGAATTTTGGACGGGCTTTTGCCAAAAGCCAGCTTGGTGCTGGGACAACATTACCCCTTAGCGGGTCGGTATTCATCTCGGTAAAGGATGCAGATAAAGAAGCGTTCATCCCGATCTGCCGTGACCTGTTCGATCTTGGTTTCACAATTATGGCAACAAGTGGAACAACAGATGCGTTGCAAAAAGCCGGTGTGCCGGCCACCCGCATTAATAAAGTGATGGAGGGACGGCCCCATGCTGTTGATGCAATGCTGTCTGGCCAGATTCAACTCGTATTCAACACAGCGTTTGGTGCTGCGGCTATCCATGATAGCTTTTCCTTACGCCAAACATCACTCACTAACAATATTCCCTACTACACAACTGTATCAGGCAGCCGTGCAGCCGTCGCAGCTATCGCCAGTCTGAAAGATGGGAGCTTAGATGTCTGTTCGATACAGGATTATTTGCCAAACAGGGGCATTGTAGCGTAACGTTAGGTGTTAAGAACGAATGTAAAGTTAAAAGATCTAACAATATCTACAAATGCATAAGACTAAAAAAGGGAGACGCTCTCTCTTCTTTTGTTAACAGGATAGAATGAGATGGAAAAAATTCCATTTACACCAGCAGGACTTGAAAAAATAAAGACCGAACTGACGACCCTGAAGGGTTCAGAACGCCAAGCTGTCATCCGTGCTATTGCCGACGCACGTGAACATGGTGACCTATCTGAAAATGCTGAATATCATGCCGCACGCGAACGTCAGTCTTTTATTGAAGGAAGGATTACAGAACTCGAAGACGTCACAAGCCGCGCAGAAGTTGTTGATTTATCACGCCTTACCGGTGAAACCGTAACATTCGGCACCAAAGTAGTAATTGCCGATGAAAATACAGATGAAGAATCTACTTATGTTATTGTCGGCCCGTATGAAGCTGATATTGAACAGGGTCGGATTTCAACAGCTTCGCCGATTGCTCGCGCGCTTATTGGCAAGGTTGAGGGTGATTCAGTTGAAGTGCAGACCCCCCGTGGACCCCACCCTTACGAAATTATTTCGATTATGGTTATTACTAATTAATTACTCAGATAATGAACCGAGATTTATCGGAACACCTGGCATATTTTTGCGTGACCGAATAGCAAGAGCTGTCTTTACATGGCTCACATTTGTTGCCGGTGTAAGCTTGCTCGTAAGAAACCTCTGAAAATCATCCCAGTCCCTTGCAACGATTTTTAATAGAAAATCTGTTTCACCCATTAGCATATGACATTCTCGTACCATTTTCCAAGAGTTCACCAGTACTTCAAATTCCTGCAGGTCCGTCTCCGCCTGGCTTGTTAACCCGACAAATGCAAAAATAGTCACAGTATAGCCTAGCGCATCTGGGTCGATATCTGCATGATACCCTTTGATAATATCTGCATCTTCAAGCGCACGAACGCGGCGCAAACAAGGGGGCGCCGAAATACCAGCATTTTTTGCCAGTTCGACATTTGTCATACGACCGTTTTCTTGCAGATCGCTTAGAATCCGCTTATCAACTGAATCAAGTTTAAATTTTTTAGACATGGAGTAAGATCAACCTCTTTCTTATACATTACGGTGTAGATCGATAAAGCGCAATAATCTTACAAAATAACGTAATTATTTTAAGCTTTGCTTTTCGTTTCTTGTCTCTTGATGAATTTTCATTTTCCAAGCGAGGATAGCTTTTTGATGTCGTCATACGTCCCGTCTTCACCCCCATTTGGCAAAAAGCCTCGCTCTGTCTGGGTAATGTCAGATGGCACACTTGGCATGATGAGCCAGTCCTTTGGTCTTGCGAGCGCCCTTGGGCTGGAGGCATCGGATATTCGTGCTGTCCCTACGCCATGGCTCCGGATGTTTCCCTCCCATGCCGCTATTCCTGGTTGGCAACTTACCCTTGGGCGCAAACCTGACTGGCTGAAAGCAGGCCTTTTTCCTGAACTCCTGATTACCTGCGGCACCCGTATGGCAGGATTGTCAATTGGCATCCGGCGGCTCACACGCAAACAAACAAAAACGATTCACATCCAGGACCCGCGTGTTTCTCCCCATCACTTTGATATGCTAATTGTTGCAGCACATGACAGGTTAGCAGAACAGGCTGGCTCTCCGGGGTGTGAACATGTTCTCGTTAGTACAGGATCACTTAATCGTCTCACACCTGATTCAATAGCCAAGGAAGCCAGCAATCTGCAAGCGCCCCTATCTAGGCTTCACGCGCCTGTCTATGCTGTGATGATCGGCGGACATAATAAGCGCTATAAAGCCGGACCAGAAGCGTTTGCTGCTCTTGGCAGACAGATTGCTTCACTGGCGAACAGAACAGGGGCCAGCCTTGCACTCATCCCCTCACGCCGAACACCGGCTTATCATCTCAAACACCTGACAATCGCACTTTCTGGCCTGTCTTATACACTCTGGGATGGACAAGACCCTAACCCCTATCCGGGTATTTTGGGTCAGGCTGATGCCATTATAGTGACATCTGATTCTGTTAACATGACCAGCGAGGCTGCACTGACAGGAAAACCACTGCTAATTGCAAAACTCCAAAAAGAAGAGGGCCGGATTGCCGAATTTCATTCACGCATGCACGAACGTGGACACACCATAAAATTAGAAACAGCATTGGCTGACCTGTCTCATCTTTATAGGCCCTTTAGAGCACTGGACGAAATGCCGCGCTTAAGCCAGAAAGTCGCAACCTATTTCGGATGGTAGGCGATATTATATTGTCAACTGGACTTAGCGGAACAATCTATCGTCAAGATTGTCCATTCCAGCATATAGACTGGCGACCTGTTCTTCATAACCGTTATAAAGCAGTGTTGGCACACGCTCCTCTGTGCCAAGCATGCGTTCGGTTGCCTGAGACCAGCGCGGATGGTCAATTGCCGGATTTACATTTGCCCAAAATCCGTATTCATTCTGTGCGAGTTGTTCCCAGAAACCAACAGGTTGATGGTCTGTGAAGGTAAATTTCACAATTGATTTGATACCCTTAAAACCATATTTCCACGGCAAAACACAGCGGAGAGGCGCGCCATTCTGGTTCTCAAGTCCTTTGCCATACATGCCTGTGCCCAGCAAGGTCAGCTCATTCATGGCTTCTGCGATTGTAATTCCTTCGACGTAAGGCCAGGGATACCAGACTTGTTTCTGACCAGGAGCGATATTGGGATTATAGAAGGTTTCCATCCTTATATATTTGGCATTGGATGTCGGACGTGCAAGCGCAACAAGCTTGGAAAAGGCAACACCTGTCCATGGCACAGCCATTGCCCAGGCTTCAACACAACGGTGGCGATAAAGACGCTCCTCCTGCCCCCCTAATGTAGCAATAAGATCCGCGGCATCTATCTGTATATCTTCTTCAACCATCCCATCAATTGTGACCATCCACGGGTCTGTTTCAAGCTTTTTAGCTTTGCGCCAGATCGTCTTTGATGAACCAAATTCATAAAAATTGGTATAAGTTGTTGCGTCCCATTCATTTGTCACGGGGCGATCAATTTCATAAGCAGTATTGCGGGTCGCCGGAAAGCCTTTAATAGGGGCAGCAGTTGCATTACTCATCAAGGATTGCAGACCAACTGCTCCTGTCGCAATGCCGATTCCTGCCATACCAGCAGTTTTCAGCCAGTCTCGGCGTGAAAGATACAACGCTTCATCGGCTGCCAGATGCTCCGGGATTTCCCACCCTTTTTTTATTTTGAGAAGCATGATATCGCCCTTTACTGGTTACGGTAATCTCTTTATCAAAAATACAACGAGTGAAACTTTGAACTCTGCTTGATATTTTTTATATAAAATTTTTTGGGCAGTCTACAACTACGCCGTTTGAATAGGGCCAAATCTGGGCGGATCCCCATATGACAGGCTACCAGAGCGCTGCGACTGCACGCTTAATCCGCGACATTGCATCATCCAACACGTGAGTTGACGCTGCATAAGAAATCCTGAAATAAGGTGATAGACCAAATGCAATGCCTGGGACCATTGCAACACCCTCCGCTTTCAAAAAATAGGTGACAACATCACTATCTGTTTCAAGTCGTTTGCCATCAGGTGTTTTGCGTCCAATTAGTCCGGCACAGGATGGATAGACATAAAAGGCACCAGAAGGCAAAAGGCATTTAATACCATTAATTTCATTCAATCTATCTGTGACAAGCCTCCGTCTCTGATCAAATGTCAAAAGCTGAGCAGCCATGAAATCTCGTGGACCATTGAGCGCCGAAACTGCCGCCCATTGCGCAATGGAATTGGGGTTGGATGTTGATTGAGACTGGATTTTTGCCATTTCTTTAACCAAGGGTGCCGGTCCTGAGGCATAACCGATGCGCCATCCCGTCATCGAATAGGATTTGGACACACCATTGAGGGTGAGAATGCGCGGTATGAGATCAGGCGCGACCTCCGCCATTGTCGCAAACACAGCTCTGTCATAAATGAGGTATTCATATATATCATCACTTAACACATGCAAGTGAGGATTCATCCTAACAACATCTCCAAGAGCCGCCAGCTCTTCTCTGGAATAAGCGGACCCTGTTGGGTTTGACGGACTGTTGAGAAGAAGCCATTTACTTTTTGGTGTTATTGCCGCTGCGAGTTTATCCGGGGTAACTTTGAAGTTGTCATCTTCTGCACAAGACAAAATAACAGGGCTCCCCTCTGCAAGTCTCACAATCTCTGGATAAGACACCCAATATGGTGCAGGAATAATTACCTCATCACCTTTATTCACTGTTGCCATAAGCGCGTTGAACAGTATCTGCTTTCCGCCTGTAGCTATAGTGATATTCTCTCGCCCACAGGAGATGCTGTTATCCGAAGCGAACTTCGCAATCACGGCATCTTTTAACTCTGGCACGCCATCAACAGTCGTATATTTTGTTTTACCTGCATTCATTGCGGCAATTGCGGCCTGACGGATATGCGAGA
>MDTB01187587.1_pt1 | contig 13677 bp, 11 predicted proteins | sample 811161 | NCBI WGS metagenome assembly MDTB01 (sample SAMN05326650, study PRJNA326480) | marine metagenome | isolation source: seawater | place: Mediterranean Sea | collected 2009
TGCAGCATTGTCAACACTGGCGACAGAAATTGCCAACCTATCCGGCTTCTTCAGTGCAGCCTCTGCAAGCTCTGGTATCCTCAACATAGTGGGGCTCACCGATGGCTCGCCTCTAACAAGCCTTAGTGTAACACTGGAAACCAAGCCTTCGATGGCGTCTGTTAGAGATACGGCCATCACAAGCTTTCAGGGAGCCACAAATACGCTTGAGCGACTTGATCTTGCAGTCGGTGAGATCAACATGAAACGAGCCTCGTTTGGTGCAGCCATGAGTCGTCTTGATTATGCGGCGGACAACTTGTCCAACATCATGCTAAATACCGAGGCCTCCTTAAGCCGGATACAGGATGCAGACTATGCCCGTGAGACAACAGAACTAGCAAGAACTCAGATCATTCAGCAGGCAGCCACTGCCATGCTTGCCCAGGCCAACATTAAAGCAAGTCAAGTGCTTGAGTTACTGGAGATCAATGGCTAGATCAAAATCCCATTTGCAAAAAACAGACAGCTCATACGCAACGTTACGTTTTATTGGTCCTGAGCTATTTCGCGCTCATTGAAAGACCTCAGCTGTGCCAATACTTCCATTCCGGATAGTACGCACACTCGCCATCCGTAGCAACGCAAAAACAGACCAGCATGACTGAGGCAAATTTAATTATCAAAGTGAATATGATGAATTGGCACCATCTCAAGCTTAACCTTTTAGCCCAGAGAGTTGTGTCACTTTTCTACGATGAAATTTTTAGTTAAACTCTTCGCTCGCTGTTGTTTCGGCGCAGCGAAAATCGAACCCTGGGAGAAGCATATTGGAATGGAACCCCCTAACCTTTGTCGGTATTGTTCTAATTGTCTCCTACGTCTTATACGTATGGTTAAATCGCGGTTATCTGCAAAAGCGGTGGCAATTAGCTAACGACCGAAGCTTTGATTGGAAAAATATCTGTGTCTCTGCGGGCTGGACCGTAGACGAAATTAAGCGGGCCGAATTCCCAGATGTCGCCACTATTACAGTAATCAAGACATTGAATTGCTCAAGGATGGGACCTTGCAAAGTAAAGATAACAATTGAGGGAGGAAAAATAAAAATTCTTTTTCGAAACTGGAAAGGACATATTGTTGAACAGATTTTAAACGGTCTCACCTATTCATCGCTTCAAGACTGGGAAAACGACGTCATAAGGCGGTATTGACAAGGATGCTTTTGTGGACTCCATGAGACGAAATCAGCGTCGGAGAGTTGAATCAAGTAACACATATTTAATATGGTTCCGCTCTCTTGCCATTGGAGCCAAGTGAGCTCAGAATATCTCCTGAATTATCCGGTTTTAACGTCCAAAAAGCTGAGTGTGACGAAGTTACTAATGGAGGCGCGGGTCGGAATCGAACCGGCGTTAACGGAGTTGCAGTCCGCTGCATGACCACTCTGCCACCGCGCCTCTGAGTAAGCTACTTTGCGATCCTAAGCTAGCTCCACTAGCAATCACGCGGGCTATTCTAGGGTATACGAACAATAAAGCAACCACTACTTGTCTAAGTGATCATTCAAGTGCGGCAGGGCTTGTCTGAGATAACTAATCATTGTCAAAATGGTCAAAACAGCAGCGACGTATATCGCAAAATAACCAAGTAAAACTAATTCTGTTTCCCCCGGTTCTGCAACTAGTAACACCACAACAGCAATCATTTGCGCCCAAGTTTTTATTTTTCCAGCGAATGATACTGCCACGGCCCTGGGAGATCCGATCTTAGACATCCACTCACGCAATGCGGAAATCACAATTTCTCGACCAATAATAATCATCGCGGGAACTGCTATTATTAGTGTTCCATGCACCTCTACTAACATGATTAGTGCGACTACGACAATTAACTTGTCTGCCACTGGGTCCAAGAACTCACCGAAAGATGTCGCCAAACCCATTCTTCGCGCGACATAACCATCTATCCAGTCAGTAATTGCAGCAAAAGCAAAAATGACAGCCGCTGCAATATTACTGAATTCTGAGGGCAGATAGAAAACGCCGACGAAAACCGGTATCAATGCGATCCTAAGTATGGTTAGCAGATTCGGTAGATTCCACATTTTCAAATCCTACTTTTAGAGAGTTAACTTGTCACGACAATCACTCTATTACGTTTGCAGTCGCACTTTCAATCTTTATACAATGCGGCATAAATCGATTCCGCCACCTTTTTGTTTATGTTTGGCACTTTCATCAGATCTGAAATACTGGCTTTTCCTACCTCTTTAGCCCCCCCAAAATATTTAATCAAGTCCCGCCTGCGTGCGGGACCAACACCGGGAATTCCTTGAAGAAGAGACGTATGGCGCTTCTTGTCACGACGCTGCCTGTGACCGGATACAGCAAATCTATGCGCTTCATCACGTATCTGTTGAATAAGATGGAGCGCTGGTTTCTCTGGCTCAGAGACTACTCGGTTTCCGTTATTACCTAATATAATCGTTTCCATCCCTGGCTTGCGAGCAGTTCCTTTCGAGACACCAACAATCTCTATATGCTTGATATCGAGATCTGAAAGCGTCTCTCTCACCACCCCGAGCTGACCTTTACCTCCATCAATCAATAGAACGTCAGGCATTAGTCCCTCTCCGCTTTTTAGGCGGGTAAATCTTCTCTTAACAGCTTGTTTAATAGCAGCATAATCATCCCCAGCAGCAACGTTATCAATATTAAAGCGTCGGTAATTGCTTTTGGAAGCACCGTTCTGGTCAAATACGACGCAGGAAGCAACGATTGCCTCACCACTACTATGACTTACATCAAAACACTCAACTCGTAGGGGTTTCTGAGGCAAGCTTAAAGTCTTCCGAAGCGACTCAAAGCGCTGAGCTATGGTTTTTGCGGAGGCCAGCTTTGCCGCCAAATTCTGTTTGGCCGTGGTCTCCGCCAATGCCACCCATTTTGATCGAAATCCTCTTACAGAACTTCTTATCCCCACCTTGCGGCCAACTTGTTGTCTTATGGCTGCAGATAGTATCCCCACATCCGCAATCTCAAGATTGGTAAGAATTTCATTGGGCAGGTCCGGCCTTCCCTGCCCGTCAAGATAAATCAGCGGCAAAAAATCTGACAAAAGCTCAGTCGCATTTTGTGCTATCCTTGCCTTCGGATAATGGCTCTTACTCCCAAGAATACGTCCCTGACGAACGAAAAGAGTATGGACACAGCCTTCGCCAGAGGAAAAAGCTGCGGCAACAACGTCAATATACCCGCGCCCTTTTTCGATAACCTGTTCACTCTGAACTGTCCTAATTGCTGCAATTTGATCACGAACTTTGGCAGCAGATTCAAATTCTAGGGCCTTGGATTTCGTATCCATATCAGTTTCCAAATGTTTCAGCAGCTTTTTCTCTTTGCCCTCAAGATATAATCGAGTTAGTTTGACATCCTGGGAGTAGTCAGCGTCACTTACAAAACTAACACAGGGTGCTCGGCAACGCTGTATTTGATATTGAAGACATGGACGAGAGCGATTTTTGAAAAAACTATCTTCACACTGACGCACTAAAAAGGTCTTCTGAAGGAAACTCAGACTCTCTCGAACTGCCCCCGCATTTGGAAAAGGACCAAAATAAGTGCCCTTTTTCTTTTTTGCTCCTCGATGGAAAGACAATCTGGGCCATGGGTCACTGTCAGACAAAAAGATGTACGGATAACTTTTATCGTCGCGCATTAAAATATTAAAGGGGGGCCGATACTGCTTTATTAGATTGTGCTCTAGAATCAACGCTTCCGTTTCCGTTTCCGTAATGGTGACATCGATTGAATCTATCCGAGTAACCAAAGCTGCTGTCTTTCTGCTAACACCCGAGCTATGGAAATATGTCGCGAGACGATTCTTAAGATTTTTTGCTTTGCCGACGTACAAGATTTGCTGATCGGCATCAAACATCTGGTAGACTCCAGGGCGCCGTGTCTGGGACTTAATAAAATTTGAGGAATCAAATGCCATAGTAGGATTGTAACGTGTTTTTTATCTAAACGATCCCCATTAAACACCTCGGGCCGTTTATAACAACGCCAATCATAAGTGCAATCGAGTTTCGGAAAAGTTATTAAACCTCACCTTAAGCAGGCATGCTTTTGGCTCCAAGAGAAAGTCTTTTTGAAGCCAGCAAGCATCGTCACTAAGCCTGCGAAGTCGGTTCCCCATAAGCCTCAGCACGGGATACCCGAGTGTTATAGTCCTCGAGATAATGACGCCTGGCCAAAACAGTAAAAAATATGACAACAAGGTAAATGAATAAAACTGTTTTTAAGCCATCGCCAAGAGCTTCTCCTGGTGCCACACCTTGGGCCGTGTACATATCGCTTAGACGACCAACAAGGTAAGGCCCTAAAGCAAGGCCAGTCACTGAGCTAAATCCGACGTAAAACGCAGAGGAAGTAGCCCTCATGCGCGGCAAAACCAATTCGGTGACTAGGCTCGATCCAGCTCCGCTCCATAGCACTGCCATGAACTGAACAAATGCGTTTGCGATGTAAGCAGTCTCCAAGTCTTCTGCATTCAATAAAACATGTGCCGCTATGGTTGTCATAATCGCGCAAATAACAGCCATATACACGTGAAAATCTGGTCTACGACTTCTCAAAAAATCTGCCAAGATTCCTCCCACTGCAACCCCAACACCTCCGCACAAAGCCAATGTTGTTCCCAGCACCACTCCAGCTTCGGCGATGCCAACATCAAAGCTCCGCAAAAAATAAGGGGTCACCCAGAAACTGTAGCTATAAACAATCGTGGTGCAGAATGGATAAGACAAGTTGACATATCGAAGCGCCTTGCTCTTAAAAATAAGACCAAAAGTCGGGGGGTCACGAAAACTGAGCGACTGAGCCCAAGAAAACAAGCAGTAGAAGGCAGTCCCGAGAACACTCCATTGAGCCACATCCTGAGTTGCTCGAGCGAGTATAATCGACAAGATCATCAGAAAAATTGCTACCCCAAGGTTTAATCCTATCGCACGGCCCCTGTCTCGACTATTTGCATATAAATTGTAAATGGAAAAGGGAGGAATAATTGACATCAGTACATACCAGGTTTCCCGAAAAGGATGTGAATGAGTGATGCTTTTAATGCCTTCGCTGATTCCTCGCTCGGGCTCTCGCATGGCATAAACAAGCAGGGCAAGCAGAATTCCGGGGAAACCCACCATCATGAAGGTTACCTGCCATGCCTCCAAGCCCAGAGGAGCTTCTGCGCTAACCGGGTATCTGTTTTTCCAGAAATCAACAATCAAGCCTCCTACTCCGAGACTGACGCCCATTCCGATATATGCGCCTGTCGAGTATATTGAGAGAGCAGTCGCCCGCCTTTCAGGCGGAAACCAATCAGACAAGAGCGAATAGGTGGCTGGTGTTGCGCTCGCCTCGCCTGCGCCGACTCCAAACCGGTATAAAGCCAAACTGACGATTCCATTTGCCGTCCCAGACAGCATAGTCATGGCACTCCAGAAGACCAGCCCTATCGCAATCAAGCTTTTGCGGATCCATAGATCCGCCAGACGACCCAAAGGCAAACCAAATATGGCATAAAACGCGGCAAAACTTGTTCCATAAAGGAACCCCAATTGTGCATCAGTTACGCCAAGATCAGCCTTTAGTTCCTCGGCTAGGATTGAGAGGATCTGACGATCGAGGAGATTAAGAACGTAAACAAAAATTAATACCACCAAAACATACTTGGCATAGGACCCACCAATTTTGTAAGCATCATTATTCATAGAGTTTCTTCCCTGGCTTCTATTGGATATTTTTCTAATCTTTTTGAAGTTATAAAATGTTACCAAGCTCAACCTCTAGGCCAGGCGTTTCTCTAAGGATTCACGAATAATCTTGCCCGAATCACTCCTCGGTAAGTCGTCGAATTTTACAAAAAATACCTCTTTGGGCCTTTTATAACCGGCCAGATTGTTCCTGCATAACTTTTCAATATCTGTGGCTGTGAGAGATTGATCTCTTGCCACTACAAAAGCAACGGGTATCTCTCCCCAGCGAGCATCTAGCTTGCGGACCACTACCGCATCATCCAAGCGATCGTCAGCCAACAAAACACGTTCTATCTCGGCAGGATAAATGTTTTCTCCGCCAGACTTGATCATGTATTTCGACCGTCCGGCAAATTCCAACCTACCTCTAGGCTTTCGTTTGAACAAATCTCCCATATGAAACCAACCACCTCGGAAGTCCCTTTGGTTTACTTCTTCAGCATTCCAGTAACCGCTAAATAATGTGGGTCCACGCAAAATTATTTCTCCGATTTCGCCTATCCCCACATCTTTCTCGTGTTCATTTATAACACGAAACTCGCAAAGCGAGCTTGCCTTCTTGTCCAGATCTCTAGGCACTTCGCCGACCGGTATTAAATGGCCTGTAGCTGGCGGCAAACCAGTCTCAGTTGCACCAAAAGTGTTAGCGAAAGGAGCGTTGAATACTTTTGTGGTTTCTGCGATTAGAGCTGCAGGAAGCATGTCAGGCATGCTTCCCACCACGCGCACTCCATGCACTCTTGTCTTCGTTTCCCTTAATTTTTGAAGAAGCGGTTCGATCGTTGCCGGCATAAGAATTAACCAACCAAGCTGATAATTCTGTATGGCGTCTAACATGGCCTCTAGGTCCAAACCGTCGGTGATAATCACGCATGAGCCCGTCATCAAAGAGGATAGAGTATGCTCGGTCCCGCCCATGTGGAACATAGGCGCCCAAGCCAGAAAGGCGTCTCCACGTTCGATGGCCAAATCCATGCGAAGAACAGTCATTCGCGCGATCTCTGCCCTATGGCTAATTAGTGCAGACTTAGGCCAACCCGTGGTCCCGCTGGTGTTAAGCAATAAAAGACCTGTTTCGGGATCATCGCAGCATGGCCCAGCATCTTTCTCCCATTGGGCTGCTGTGGGAAGACATGAATCAATAGGGATAGTTGGCTTGCTGCCATAATCAATTTTGGCCAGCTTGTCTTTGAAACGTGATGAGACAAAAAAAGCCGCAGGGGTAACGGTATCAATGCAGTGTTTAAGCTCTTCATTGGCAAGGCGCCAGTTAAGGCATGCCACAATTGCTCCAATACGAGCGCAAGCCAACTGAAGCATCGTGTATTCAGGTCTATTTTCAGATAAAATTGCGAGTCTCTCGCCTTGTTTGAGTCCAAGCTCGCGCAATAGATGAGCCAATCGATCAACAATTTCCAACAATTCGCTATAACTCCAGGTGTTGTCTCTATAACGGATTGCGATTTCAGCATCACGCAAATGCGCTGTCGCCCTGAAGAGAGAGTAAACAGTTGATTCCGTCGCTAATTTCATACTAGTAAAGGACCTCTTAATCAAGATATTAAAATAAAAACATTTGAGTCTGCGTCCGTTTGTGATGCCACAAACGGCTTTCCAAATGAGCTGCCAACTATCTTTGAAAATAGCCCATGCAGCTTATCTCCTGCGCATCAGATACAGTAGAAAATAGTTGAGAATCCATATTAGCTCTCTAGCCCATGCCAAAAAAGCTTGAATTTTATTCAATAGTACTCCATGGGTGGAAACAAAGGAAGCACCAAGGCATCACTCACACCATGGCTCAAGCGAGCAGAGTGGCAATCAGATACTCAGATAGTTATGACTCAAGAGGCCAAACTTAAAGGTAAAGTTGCAATTGTAACGGGATCCGGTTCAGGCATTGGCATAGCAACCGCAATTCAATTTGCGCGACCGGAGGCCAGAGTAGTTTGCGCTGACATTGATCTAGAGTCTGCTTCTAGAACTGTTTCTTGGATATCAGATATAGAGGGTATAGCTCACTCCATTGTGACCGATGTTTCAAATCAGCAATCGTTCGTCATAGTGATTGAAACTTTCGAATAATTTGAGAAAATAGACATGCCAAGCGAATGCAGGCATTCATTTATCTGATTCAGAAACGGAGACTCTTTATGACGATTGGAAGCAAGTAATGTCGGTAAACCTTGCTGGCGTATGGTTATCAAATCAAGCAGCGAATTCGCAAATACTTAGTCAGCGGCACGGCTCTATAATTAATCAATCCTCCATTTCAGCATTGTGCGGCCTTCCGGGGAGTGTTGCCTATGCGGCATCAAAAGGAGCTGTCATATCTTTAACTCGCCAAGCAGTTATAGAATAAGACAGACAAGGCATTCGGATTGAAGTAATCTCTCAAGGTGCTATCAACCCCCACTTTTGTCTTGCAGACAGAAAGATCGCATAGGTCATCAAGAAGATTTAATGTGGCTTGATAGAATCTCAAAGAGATGCTGCTAAAAACTACCCAATAACACAAATCGGCGGCGCTGATGACATGGCTCATAGGGCCGTTTTTCTGTCCTCGGAGGAATCGCAGTGGATGACAGGAGCAGTTTTTTCAATGGACGATGGTTACTCTGCGGGCTAGGTGCTCACCTGATAGAACTATGAAACTTATTCTAAGACAAACGAAGGCGCGATCGCCAAAGGGGCTTAATCTCTACTTCTAATTAACATTACGATTCAATCGATCCCTCTTGAAGCATCTGTCCAATCGCTTGCACTAACCTCCGAAAAATTTTTACAAGCTGCGTTCCCACTCTTTTGAACCAACATCCACTTCGATCTCACGCTCACCCAGTTGCATAAAATCCATAGCATTTAAAACATAATCTATTGAGCCGTCTTCTTTATAGTAAGTTACCGACCCATGTCCTATGTTTAGAAATTCTGTCTCTACCTCACATCTAGCACTAAAATGTTCCGCAAATACGGGTTCAAAACCATAGGTACCCACCCCGGCTCTGCCTACATCATAGATTAGTTCCCCTTTTGTAATAAAGAATTCGCCGGTGCCCTCATGGCGATGGGCCTGAAATCCGGCTCCGGGTTGCATGTTAACGTATAGCACCCAAGCACCGGTTTTACGGCAGGGTCTTAAGATTTGAAATCGAGTCCCACCCCCCGCATCGACCCATTCGGTTTTAGTGGTATCAACTAAGATATCTCCAGCAGCAGATTCTAATCTTCCGATCTTTGTTTGAACCGTGTCGTGACTCTTTAAACCCTTACTCATATCGAACCCCCGTTATTTTAAAAATAATTTGGATTTAAAAGGTGCCTTTAAATAAGAACGCCTAACCAAAGGCACATATAAAACCTCCTCAGTCTAAGACTCCACCTAATCAGTCGTTAATACAAATTCAGATACTGTTGATTAAAACGAGTGTTTAGCTCTCAGTGTGATTCGGTTGGCCGTCGCAAAGTTCGAAACAGATGAGGATAATGCCTCGGCTTGCACTGCCAAATTATAGGCAGAGTAAAAAGCAAGGCTTCGGTCTCTCTCACCCATAGAGGACCAAAAATTTGTCCAGAAGTAGCCAGAACGACCTTTTTTATAAGTTTTTCTTTCATCCGTTCATCCATTTCACCCACAAACTCTCAGAGAAAGTAGAAATAGCATGCCGCTCCGTTCTGTTTCTCAAAGTCATCAATCAAAGGGTCACACTTTTTTGCTAAAATCAAACAAGTCATCATGGTCCTAACCGTTATTGAACAGGCAAAAGTTGAACTCCTTAACCGTCTTTCCACTTGGATTCGGAACTGAGGGCTGACGCCTCTATAGTGGGCGTAAAAATCAATGTGCTTCAGTCATAACTAAGAATATCGCCGATGGAATTTTGCCATTTCTTGTGACCTTTTTCCATCCATTCCCTCCACGCAGCGTCTCTCACTTTCATCGACGGCCAGCCGATCGCACAATAAAAGTTACTCTTTCCTTCGGCAAAATGTCCTATGATCTTAAGGTCTGGATCAACCGGCATAAGAAATTGGAAAAGATTGCGTTGTTCTCCATTTTATCCATAATCTCATTCCATTCCTTCACTTTTTAATACAGGGCCTCTTCAGTGAAGTTTCCCCCGCTTTGAATGTTGAATATACTCGACTAGAAAATCTGATGAGAGATAAGAACTTGGCTCGACTTTCATATTTTCGGCTGTCACATCGGATAAGAAGTCAACTGGCCCAGTGGTATCTTTGTCACACCCAGCAATGGTAAACAAAAATTAAAAAGCTGACAGATATTTCAGCATAGTAACGCTCCCTTTTGCCGCGGTTTACAAAAACGAGTATCTTATCTATGGGCTAGTATGACACTATAACACTCTTGCGATTCAAAATAATGATCAGAGAAATCCATGTCCAATATTGGTAAGTAAAAAGGCGTGTCTGAAGCAAATTTAATTTTGAATCTATGCCGAAATTTATCAGGTCTCTTCAAATTGAAAATTAATAGGAAATTTTGCGTTGCACCAATGATGAGTTGGACAGACCGATTTTGTCGTTATTTTTTACGTCTGATAAGTAAGCAATCCGTTTTATATAGCGAAATGATTTCTACTGGAGCTGTCATCCACGGAGACCGCCGAAAGCATCTCGAAAAACATAAGCAGGAAACTCCCGTAGGGTTGCAACTTGGCGGATGTATTCCATCGGAACTTGCGCTAGCATGCAGGATAGCTCGAGAATTTAATTACTCGGAAATAAATCTTAACTGCGGATGCCCCAGCAATCGTGTTCAAAATGCCCAATTTGGAGCTGTCATGATGATAGATGCCAAAAAGACCGCTGATTGTGTGTCAGCAATGCTTGATACGGCTAATATTCCCATCACGGTAAAGCATCGAACAGGCGTTGATGAGAGCGATTCTTATGAATTCATGCGCGATTTCGTTGGCACGGTCGCTGACAAAGGATGTCAAACATTTTTGGTGCATGCGCGTAAAGCTTGGTTATCTGGACTGAGTCCGAAGGAAAATAGAACTTTACCAACTCTGGAGTATGACAGGGTGTATAGACTAAAGAGGGACTTTCCTGATCTGGAGATTATCATCAACGGCGGTGTGGTAAGTATAGCGGAGTCTTTGAAGCATTTAGAGAAAATTGACGGGGTCATGATGGGGCGAGAAGCATACACCAACCCTTATGTTCTTGCGACAGTCGACAGGGATATATATCAAAATAATCGAGAACCAAAGCCTCGGCGACAAATAGTCGAAGAGTACTTGCCTTTTGTTGAACAAGAGCTTGCCAATGGCGTAAAATTGAATTCCCTAACGCGCCATATGCTTGGGCTTTTTCGTGGTATGCCAATGGCAAGAGCATTCAGGCGACACATCAGCGAAAACGCTTGTAAACCGAATGCCCAAATCAAGGTAATCACTGAAGCCCTCAAGAAAACAGAAGCACATCTAACATGACAAGTTTGCTCTCACAGATCAGAGCCATGACGACGGTAGTGGCAGACACCGGTGACTTCGAATCCATAGAGCTGTACCAGCCCGAGGATGCCACCACAAATCCCTCGCTCTTATTAAAGGCTGCCAAAATGCCCATCTATCACGAATTGGTCAGCTCGGTCGTGGCCGACGTGGGCCGCCTAAATCTTTCATCCGATGAGCAGTTCTCTCACGGTACAGATCTTCTGGCGGTTCGATTCGGAGAGAAAATCCTCGATATAATTCCCGGAAGAGTCTCGACAGAAGTAGATGCGCGACTATCCTTTGATAAGAAAGCATCAATTGCAAAGGCAAATAAATTGATATCAATGTATGAGGAGTCAGGTATCGGTGCCGAGAGAGTGTTGATTAAACTGGCTTCTACTTGGGAAGGGATATCGGCAGCAAAGCAACTTGAAAAAAATGGTATCCAAACCAATTTAACGCTCCTGTTCAATTTTACCCAAGCTGCCGCTGCCGCTGACGCAGGGGTTTTTCTAATTTCACCGTTCGTCGGGAGAATACTTGATTGGTATAAAGCCAACACTAATTCTCAAAACCTTGATGGCGCCAATGATCCTGGTGTGATCTCCGTAACGCGCATTTTTAATTATTACAAACAAAATCGATACGCTACAGTAGTCATGGGCGCGAGCTTTCGCTCCGTAGATCAAATTATCGAGCTAGCAGGGTGTGACAAACTCACCATAAGTCCATTGTTATTGGAAGAACTCAGCGTTAGGGGGGGGGAAATAACCCGCAAGCTTGATTCTGGTAAAACTGGTGAGGTGATTAATGAGGCTTTAATTAACGAGCAACGATTTCGATTCCGATTAAATGAGGATGCTATGACTAACGAAAAATTGGCTGAGGGTATTAGAAGTTTCGTTTCTGATCAACGAAAACTTGAAGATTGGCTTAAGGGCCTCTAGATATGTTTAAGCACATAAAAGATTATTTCGAAAAACAAATTCTAAACGCTCAAGAAGATGTGCCTGAAAATCGACCAGAGGAATTAGCAACGGCTGCACTTTTAATAGAGGTCATGATCGTCGACGGTAACCTCGCGGAACAGGAACTCGCGTCAATATCGAGAACTTTACAAACGCTCCTTAATTTAAGCGCAGAAGATGTCGGAGATTTGGTCGCTCTCTCTCAAGCAGAAGTCGATCAAGCGACATCGCTATATGAGTTTACTAGTCTAATCAACCAGCACTTTGACCTAAACCAAAAAATGGATTTGATGACATCAATGTGGCGAGTTGCATTTGCTGATGGACACCTAGACAAGCATGAAGAAAATATTATTAGGAAGGTGTCAGAACTCATCCATCTGCGCCACGGGGAATATATTAAATGTAAGCTTGCCGCCAAGTCGGTTTCAGATAGCGAATAACGTCAGTAATCGTCATCCTCGCCAAAATCGTCCTCAATAGCGCCATCTTTTACCAAATAGCTACGTCTTTGGCGATAAATATCCCTCACAAAGATATATTCATCGCCTGAGACTAAATCTTCAACCCCCAACAACCCCGCCCTTGCAGAGAGGAGGCTCATGCCAGTCATACTGTTACGCAAACTAACATTTGAGTGGTATCTTAACGGATTGGTGAATGTGTCAAAAAACCTCGATGGAGCGTCTCGTATGCTTGACGGTCCAAGGAAAGGAATAACCACATAAGGACCTTCGCCTATCCCCCAAACTGCTAATGTCTGACCAAAATCCTCTGGTTCGTCTTTTGGCATTTCAAACAACTTGTCAGCAGCATCAAAAAAACCCGCCATTCCGATAGTTGAGTTAATCAAAAAGCGGCCCGCACCATAGACAAAACCTTCCAATTTGCCTTGCAATCCATTATTGGCTGCGCTCGTAAGCTCCTCCAGATTGGAAAAAACATTAGCTATTCCCTGCTGAATGGGATCTGGGGTTATATTGGAGTATGCGCGCGCCATTGGCGCGGCAATGGTTTGATCAAGCGAGTCATTAATAGAAAATATCGCCCGATTCAATGGCTCTAGAGCGTCGTTCTCAGCATCATCTGAAGCAAATACCATCGCCGACCAAAAAAGTAAAACTATAGGAAACAGAGTTCTCATAACAACCCTCACTAAGAAATGTCTTTAAAATGTGACGATTCCTCGAACATATTACTCCGCTTCCGTGTTTTCGCCAACCGCATTCAGAGCATTAATTTACATTAGTTTTTGACAAAAAATTTTGTGATCATTCAGTGAACCTATCGATCATTATAGAAGCTCGTGGTTCAGTTCTTCACTAATTATTTTCCAAGCCTTATCCAAACGTTTCGATGAAACTGGATTACGAGTCTTCAATTGCTGCGCAAATAATGACACGCGATATTCCTCTATTTGCCAATAAAAGTCTTTTATCTTATTTTGTAA
>MDTB01213513.1_pt1 | contig 13677 bp, 13 predicted proteins | sample 811161 | NCBI WGS metagenome assembly MDTB01 (sample SAMN05326650, study PRJNA326480) | marine metagenome | isolation source: seawater | place: Mediterranean Sea | collected 2009
ATACTGGTAACATGAAATACATTACTAGATTTTGAAACATTGGACTCGCTAGTGTTTCACCTGAATCACCGTGCATTTGACTTGATGCTTGTTTCTTAATCAATGTATCGATTACGATACCTACGAATAATAACGCAACACCTAGCCATGCGAATATTCCACCTGCTAGTACACCTGCAAATGTTACAAGTATTAGTACTGGAGCAAGCAAATATTTAATGTTTGCTAAAATTTTTGACATAATAGACCTCCTACGTCGTATTTTTGTCCATTTATTTATAGACATAATATTAATAATATTATAATTGTCTAATATATTAATACTTTGTCCATGTATTGTACATAACAGTATAATAACAAATAAGGGGTGTCAAGCCTATTTATTAAAAAAAAATGTAAATATCACGATTTATGATAATTTCTGTATAGGTATTGATGATTATTGTCTAAGGTGATTACTTAGAAGTGTATTTCTTTCTGAATTTTGCGATTCTGCCTTCTTTCGTCTCAATTCTACCCTTGCCAGTGTAAAAAGGGTGAGACTCAGAAGATGTCTCAATTTTATAGACAGGATACTCATTGCCATCCTCATACTTCATTGTTTCTTTTGGGGTTAAGGTTGAAGATATTAAAAAGCTTTTATTACATGTTACATCATGAAATATTACAGGCTGATATTTAGGATGAGTGTCTTTCTTCATAGTTTCGATAATATAGCACAGATTTATCTCTCTAAAAACATTTTATGAGCTAAATGTACATTTTCATTGCATCATCTAATACAATATAAAGATAATAGATAAATTAGCTTATGAGTACTAAAATAATCCAAATCACTGATCTGCACCTCAATGAATCTAAAGAGGTAATTACTAATGGGATAAATACCTATAATTCAGCAAAAAAAGTACTAGACACAATCAAGATTAAAGAGAAAGACGCTGACTGTCTTGTTCTTAGCGGTGATTTATCAAATGATTACTCACAAGAGTCATATAACAATCTTATGAGACTTCTGCAAGGATTTAACCTTCCTATTTATCTAATGTCAGGAAATCATGACTCGCCTCCACTATTGAAGGAATTATCCAATAAATATGACGTGCACTTTAAAAATTTTGACTCATTTAATAATTGGGGGTTATTTATGTTTAATACAAAAAAAGACAATTCTTCTAGTGGTATTCTAGATAATGATGAATTGCTATATTTTGATGAAATACTAGAAAATAATTCGTATGAAAACATTATAGTTTTTTTACATCACCATCCCGTTTTAATAGGATCTCCTGTAATGGATACCATGGTAATAGAAAATGCAGACTTACTGTTAAAAAGAATTAAGAAATCTAAAAAAGTCAAAGCTATATCCTGGGGGCATGTACATACTGAATATTATGAAACAATCGGTTCTGTTGAACTTTTTTCTACCCCATCAACTTGTTATCAAGTAAAAGAAAAACCAAAGAAGTTTATAGTAGATAACGAGTCTTTGCCAGGGTATAGAAGTATTGTCTTAAACAATGATGGGAGTTTCAATACTCACGTTGTAAGAATTCCTTAACTCCATTAGCGCATAATTTTGTCATATTTGTTAAATGATTTTGCTTTTATGAGCATATTGGCATGGATTATGCATTCTATATATAAAAAGTATAAAGATATAATCTCGTCTTTATATTAGTTAAAGCTAGGTTAGAAAATTGCTATTCTCCTCATGAGCGATTTTATCTCCCCCACAAGACCTAGCTTTAACTTAAGATCTTATATTAACTGTTGTAGCCTTTCTCACCGTGCTCTACCAGATCTATACCAGTTTCTTCCTGTTCTTCAGAGATCCTTAGCCCAAGAAGATTATCAACAATCCTTAGTATTATAAAAGTGAAGAAACCACACCAAATAATGGTAAATCCTACGCCTATTATTTGTATTACTACTTGATTAAGAATAGTATTTTCTAGTCCCATACCTCCAAAGCTTGCTGAAGCAAAAACTCCTGTTAATACTGTTCCTAAAATACCTCCTATACCATGAACAGGGAACACATCTAAAGAATCATCAATTTTCAGAACTTTCTTCACATATTGTGTTGCTTCATAACATATAAATCCTGCCGAAATACCTATGAACAATGCTCCCATGGGTCCAACGAAGCCTGAAGCAGGAGTAATTGTGCCAAGACCAGCAACCATACCGGTAACAATACCTAGAACGCTTGGTTTACCCTGTTTCATCCATTCTCTGGCCATCCATGATAATGAACCAGCAGCTGCACCGATATGAGTTACCAACATAGCCATACCTGCAGACTGATCAGCGGCTAAAGCTGAGCCGGCATTAAATCCAAACCAACCAACCCAAAGCATAGATGCGCCAGCAACCGTCATTGCTAAGTTGTGTGGTGGCATTGGAACAGCGGGGAAACCTCTCCTCTCTCTTAACATTATGGCTGCCACTAAAGCTGCTACTCCAGCGTTAACATGGACAACTGTGCCTCCTGCAAAATCCATTACACCGAGATCACCTAACCATCCACCACCCCATACCATGTGACATATTGGGGCATAAACAAATAACATCCATAATGTGCTGAACAAAAGCATTGATGAGAACTTCATTCTTTCAGCGAAGCCTCCAACAATTAAGGCAGGAGTTATAATAGCAAAAGTTAGTTGAAACATAGCGAATACAGTCTCTGGTATATCACCGCTAAGGCTATCACTGGTAATACCACTCATGAAAAGTTGGTCAAAACTACCAATAATGGAATTCATAGATCCCCCATCCCCAAATGCTAAGCCGTATAATACAACCACCCACATAATAGAAACAAGGCATGTTAATGCAAAACATTGCATTAATACAGATAAGACATTTTTACTTCTAACTAAACCTCCGTAAAAGAAAGCCAAACCTGGAATCGTCATAAATAGCACAAGAGCCGTAGAAGTAAGAATCCAAGCAGTATTAGCACCAGATAATTCAGTTGTATCAGCATATCCAACATTTGGCATAATACCGATTACAACAAGAATAAATAATATATATATTTTGTTTAATAAATTGTTCATTTTGTAATCTCCTCTGACATATAATCATGCACAAACTGTGCCATAATGGAGCATAAGATAAAAATTTATAAAGCCTTTGTATTATCAGACAAAAAGTGAAATCATGAATGTGCAACAAACTGATAATCTAGATATTTCAGACTTGATGCACATATATAAATCAATTTATGCACTAATATGGAACAAATAAATAAAAATTATGATGCAATTATAGTTGGCGGAGGACCATCGGGTTGCTCTTGTGCTTATGAATTAATAAAGTCGGGTAAGAAGGTCTTAATGATAGATAAGGCGACATTCCCGCGCCACAAACCATGTGCCGGTGGTATTACGATTAAAGCCCTCAAGCATTTACCTTTTAATATAGATCATCTTGTAGAGCACACTGCTAAAAAAATGAAATTTAGTTTTAGTGGCAAGAAACAAATTAACCTATCTCATGATAATGGGTCTTGCGTTATGGTTATAAGAGATAAGTTTGATGAGTATTTTTTTAACAAAACTTTAGAAATCGGTGTGGATTTCAAAAAAATCAATAAGATAAAAGAAATTACTGCCTTAGGGAACAGTATACTAGTCAAAGTTGATGAAAATGTTTATGAGACTAAATATTTGGTCGGTGCTGATGGTGCAAATAGTACAGTAAGAAAGATCACCTCGAACTTAAATTATAAAAATCCTGTATATGCATATGAAGGGATAGTTGAACAGAAAAATGAAAAACAAGTAACAGAATTTATTTTCAATAAATCAGGCTATGCATGGATTTTTCCAAAAAATGAACATTACAATGTAGGTATAGGCAACCTAATTTCAAACAAACATACAAAAAAGTTATCGAAAAAAGATCTATATGAATTTGTTCAGAAACACTTTAAGACTGGTAGCATTAAAAATATTACTGCCTTTCCTATTGGAACAGAAGGTGAAAGTTATAAAACTGCAAATAATATTTTCCTTGTAGGAGATGCAGCAGGTTTTGCAGAGTCACTTTTAGGGGAAGGAATCTATAATGCAATTATCTCTGGTAAATACGCTGCTAAAGCAATAGTGGAAAGTGAACTTAAGGGCCAAGAGGCTAGTCAGATATATAATAAATTTCTTGAAGCATTTACAAATGAGCTCAAACTTTATAAAAAAGGAGCAAAAATATTATATGGCTACCCTCTTATTAGTTATTGGATGATGCGATTTGGGTTAGGTAAAAAATTTATGGATGGTTACTCAACTGGTAAAACACTAAGTGAAATTATGGGTAAGTCTAATGCTTATCTTAACTAACTCGTGTCGTACAAAACTCCGCGAGACTTATAAGCTCTTCCTTATGTCTGCTTGATGCCAATTGTTTTAATGATGAAATAGCTAAATTAGTTTCATTCTTGATTTTTTCTAGTATATATTGATTCGATTTGTATTTTTCAAGAATCTTAATAATAGCCTGACCATCAATATTGGATGTGTCTTTATAAGCATTTCTCAGGAATCTTTCGTCTTCGCCATCAGCATTACTTAATGAATGTATTACTGGGAGTGTAGCTTTTCCCTCATATAAGTCTTCTATAGCGTTTTTTCCGGTACTGCTAGAATCGCCAAAATAATCAAGATAGTCATTGCGTAATTGATACGCTATCCCAAAGTGTAAACCAAAAGATCCTAGGGCCTCTACATGTTCTTTATCTCCTAATATTGCTCCAATTTTTGTTGATGCCTCAAATAAAATTGCAGTTTTTCTATATATAATATCCATATACGCATTTTCGTCTAAATCAATATTCCCGATATTCATAAGCTGTATAACTTCACCCTGAGCAATTGTATTAGTAGTGCTAGCGAGAGTTTCATATACGAGAGGGTTATTTATCTCTACAATGATTTCAAACGCTCTAGAATATAAAAAATCTCCAACTAATACAGCACCTTTGTTTCCCCAGATCATATTAGCAGTATCTTGGCTATGTCTCATTTTAGACATATCGACAACATCGTCATGCAACAATGTCGCGGCATGAATGAATTCTACAACCACAGATGGATCAATCAAATTACTCTTGGTATTTGGATTTGAGGCATAAGCTGATAGCATCAAGACTATTGGCCTCAACCTTTTGCCCCCGCTAGAGATTATATGCTCGCTCAGCGTATTAATCATCTCGACTTTAGTCTGGGACCGGGCTTTCAAGTGCCTATCTAAATCCATTAATTCACTTGATAAGAGCTTATTTACTGATAAAATTGTCATTCTCATATATTACAGACAGATAGCTTAAAGTACTAGCTATTCAAAAATATCTAAAATATATGAATTATAGTAATAAAAGTATTTATTAAATCCCAAATACGAGTTAGAATCATTGGTTTTAAGGGTAATGAGATGTACGCAATAATTCAAAACGGTTGTCAACAATACAAGGTAGCTGTAGGAGATTCAATTAAAGTTGATCTAATATCATCTCCTGAGGGTAGTTCTGTACAATTTGATACTGTTTTAATGGCTTTTGATGATAAAAATGCGATGATTTCTAAACCGGGCATCAAGGTAACTGGCACTATCCAAAAGCATGGTAGATATAAAAAAATACGTGTAGTAAAATTTAAACGTAGAAAACACTATATGAGATCTCATGGACATCAACAAGATTTCACAGAAGTAAAAATAGAAAAAATTAAGTAAGTAAGGTAAAGAAATGGCTCATAAGAAAGCTGGTGGAAGCACTAAAAACGGAAGAGATTCGGAGTCCAAGAGACTCGGAGTGAAGAAGTTTGGCAGTGAATTTGTTAAAGCTGGTAATATTATCATTCGCCAAAGAGGTACTCCAATAAAACCTGGTCTAAATGTTGGATGTGGCAGAGATCATACCTTATACGCTAAAGCAGACGGATACGTTACATTCCAAAAAAGAGGCTTGGGCAAGCATAAGTTTGTTAGCGTCTTACCTACAAAAAATATCTAAATTCTAAGCAAACTATTATGAAATTTATAGATGAAACCATAATTTTGGTTAAAGCTGGCAATGGTGGTAATGGCTGCTTAAGCTTTCGTAGAGAAAAATATATTCCTTTTGGTGGCCCAGATGGTGGCGATGGTGGGCAAGGAGGTTCTGTTATCATTAAAGCAAAAGATGGGCTGAATACACTAGCTGACTTTAGAAATAGAAGTAAATTTATAGCACAAAATGGAAAAACTGGTGGAGGTAAAAATAAAAAAGGCCGATCCGGTGATGATCTAATTATAGAGTTACCGGCTGGGAGTGTTATATATGACCTAGATACAGAAGAATTAATTTGTGACTTAGAGAAAGATGGGCAATCAATCACTATAGCATCAGGAGGTGAGTTTGGCCTAGGTAATGCTAGATTTAAAACTTCTACAAATAGAGCTCCAAGAAAAACAACGGATGGGAAAGTTGGAGAAGACAGACAATTAAAAATTGTATTAAAAGTTCTAGCTGATGTAGGTTTGATTGGTTTTCCTAATGTGGGTAAAAGTTCAATATTAGCCTCTATTAGCATGGCAAAACCAAAAATAGCTAACTATGCGTTTACAACTATTCATCCTAATTTAGGAGTGGTATTGATAAGTGATTATGAGAAATTTGTTGTTGCAGATCTTCCAGGATTGATTGTTGGAGCATCAAAAGGCGCAGGTTTGGGCATACAGTTTCTTAAACATATTTCAAGAACTAAATTACTACTTCATGTAATTGACGTTTCTAAAAATCAATTAGATCAAATAATGAAAGATGTTGATATAATAGCTAAGGAATTAAAAGATTATGATAAAGAGCTTAGCCAAAAGGATAAATGGTATGTTTTTAATAAAGTCGATTTACTTAATGAAGAGAATCTAGAAAAATTAAAAATTCATGTTGCTGATAAAATAAAAGTAAAAACCTATTTCACATCAGCATTAGATAAATTTGGTTTGGATGAATTATGTGAAGATATTATAGAATATCTAAGAGATGAAATAAGTAATGAAAAAATATAAGAAAGTTGTTTTAAAGATTGGTAGCGCATTAATTAGTGAGAGTAACATAGCATCATCTCGTATGATAAATGACTTATCTGAACAAGTATCTTTAATGAATAATGGTATCGAGTTTATAATTGTAACCTCAGGCGCAATTAGCCAAGGCATGAATATACTTAATACTAATAAAAAACCAAAAGACCTTGAGTCTCTGCAAGCACTAGCTGCAATAGGGCAACAACAACTAGTCGGTTTGTATGAAAAATCTTTTAAAAGATTTGGTAAGCTAACTGCTCAAGTTCTACTTACTCATGATGATATGAATGATCATAGAAAATACATGAATGCAAAAGCAACGATTGAAAAACTTCTCAGTTTAAAAGTTATTCCAATAATTAATGAAAATGATGTTGTAGCCACAGAAGAGATTAGGTTTGGAGATAATGATAAACTCGCTGCCATGGTATCAAATCTTATTAGCGCAGATCTGATGATAATTCTTACAAACCAAGCTGGATTTTTTGATAAAAATCCTGACAAACATGATAATGCAAAACTTATAAAAAAATGCAATATAAGTGATATTAATATCAATCAGTTCAATATAGATGAAAAAAGTGACCTTGGTACAGGGGGATTTAAAACAAAATTACAAGCAGTAGAAATGGTCTATAAAAATGATATCGATACTATTATTGCTTCTGGATTCGAGAAAGATGTCTTGCAAAGAATTTTCTCAGGCGAAGATGTTGGAACTTTCTTTAAATCAGAAACTTAGTAAGCTTATGATAGTTTTTGGATATGCTTATTAAGACGAGATTTATGTCTAGCAGCTTTATTTTTATGTATTAAACCTTTAATAACTAATTTATCCATAATAGACATAGCTTCTTTAAAATTAATGTTAGATTGCTCTTTGTTTTTTTCTGCTAGGGATTTTAAAACTTTTTTGATACTAGATCTAAAATTAGATTTTTGAGCAGAATTTCTAGTTCTTGCCTTAACCGCTTGTCTCACTCTTTTTCTTGCTTGTACCGTATTTGCCAATGTAATCTTCTCCAATTAAAGGTAAAATAAAACAAGATTATCTCAGTGAAGAGGTTTACTGTCAACATTTAGATACAAATGATCGGCCAAAACAAAGAAAATACTAAGAATTTTATAGCTAAATCATCCTTCATAGTAGGAGGGATGACATTTATATCTAGAATATCTGGTTTTATAAGGGATATAATATTCGCAAATGTTTTTGGAGCTTCCTCTAATACGGATGCTTTTTTTGTTGCATTCAAGATCCCTAATTTTTTTAGGAGATTATTTGCTGAAGGGGCATTTATACAATCTTTTGTGCCAGTTCTAAATGAATACAAAACTAAAAAACCATCTGATATTAAAGTACTGATTAGTTATGTGCAAGGAAATCTTGCGTTAATACTATTCATTATAACTTTTCTAGGTATTATTTTTTCTGAGAATATAATTAATATTTTTGCTCCTGGATTTGATATTACAGATTCAAGGTATCACCTTGCTTCTGATATGTTGAAAATTACATTTCCTTATTTATTTTTTATTTCACTAACCGCAATGTATGCTGGTGTATTTAATACATATGGTAAATTTCTTCTACCCTCTATCACACCCGTTCTGCTAAATATATCCTTAATAGGTGCAGCAATATATTCTACAGGATTATCTTATACACCAATAATTGCGCTAGCATATGGAGTCCTGTTTGCAGGACTAATTCAATATTTCATACAATTACCTTTTTTATATAAAATGAATTTACTTGTTGTTCCAAAAGTTAACTTCAGATTTTCAGGTGTAAATAAAGTATTAAAGCTAATGTTGCCTGCAATTCTTGGAACTGCGGTTGTTCAAATCAATTTGATTGTGGATTCTATTGTTGCATCTATGTTAGCTCCCGGAAGTATAAGTTGGTTATACTACTCAGATAGATTAGTTGAGTTCCCTTTGGGCGTCTTTGGTATTGCAATTGCTACAGTGATATTACCTGTTTTATCCCAGAAATATTCATCAAAAGATATAACCAGTTATAAAAAAACTCTATCTGGATCATTAAAAACAGTCTTAATTTTCAGCTTACCTGCAGCCATTGGTTTAATTATATTATCAGATCATATTATTATTAGTTTGTTTCAATATGGAAACTTTATGTATGATGATACTAATATGAGTTCTCTCAGTTTAATAGCATACTCATTGGGGTTACCTGCATTTATAATGATGAAAATTCTATTGACCGGATTCTTTTCAAGACAGGATACAAGAACACCAGTTAAATATGGTTTAATTGCCGTATTTTTTAATATAGTTATGAACACCGTTGTGGTTATTTATTACTTGGATAATCCATTTGAAGGAGCTCATGCTTTTCTAGCTTTAGCAACTTCTATATCAGCTTGGATACAGGTAATATTATTATATATACATTTAAATAGAGAAGATTTTTTATTTAGTAACGATATTTTTAACAAAGAAGCATTTATATCGATCATAAGTTGTATAATAATGTTTTTAATTTTAGGAAATATTATAATCAGCCCAATAGCTCTAGCAGATAATAATTTCTTTACAAGAGGCCTGTTACTCGGATCATATATCGTTCTGGGTGCTTTAATTTACCTGGTCTCAATGTATATGTTTGGCTATAAATTTAAAAAATCATTAGTATGATAGTAATAGAAAATATTGATAAGCTAGATAATTCTCTAAAAGAAGCCTGTATTGCAATAGGCAACTTTGATGGCATACATCAAGGGCACAAAAGTCTCATAGAAGAGACTATAGTAGTCTCTAAGAAAAAGAATCTAGTGCCGACTATTTTAACCTTTAATCCAATGCCAGAAGAACATTTCAATTCAAATGAATTTTTTAGATTAATGGATATGTCTGATAAATATCAAGCCCTTCAAAGTTTTGGCATTGAACAAGTTATAACCATACCATTTGATAAAAAGTTTTCTGAAATAACCAAAGACTTATTTATTGAAAATATATTAATTAATAAATTAATGGCAAAACATCTGGTCGTTGGTCGTGATTTTAAATTTGGCAATAAAAGATTAGGTGATGTAAATCTACTCAAACTTTATCGTGATAAAGGTCTATTTGATTTATCCATATTAGATCTTGTTACGGTTTCAGCTGAAAAGGTATCTAGTCGAGATATTCGTAAATTGATAAACAAAGGTAATATTAGAGATGCCAATAAATTAATGGCTACTCCTTTTTCCTTATCAGGCAAAGTTATTCATGGTGAAAAAAGAGGAAGGGAGCTTGGTTACCCTACTGCCAATATTGAAATATATAATTCTTATCCAATAAATGGTATATTTTTAGTCAGTATTCTATTTGAAGATAAAAAGTTTTATGGTTTAGCAAGCTGGGGAAACAAACCAACATTCTCTGGCGAGGACCATGTTCTTGAAGTGAATATTTTCGACTTTGAGTCAGATATTTATAATAAATATTTAAAAATTATATTTATTGATAAAATCCGAGATCAAATAAAATTTAATGACAAAAATGAGTTAATAGAACAGATGCATGAAGATAAAAAGTTAGCAAAAGATTTATTAGGAAAATCAAATGAATTATAAGAATACGCTTAACCTGCCAAGTTCAAAGTTTCCTATGAAAGCAAACTTGCCTCAAAGAGAGCCAGGGGTGCTTAAATTTTGGGAGCAGATAAATCTTTATAAAAAGATAAGAGAAAAAAGTGAAAAATCAAACAAATACATCCTACATGATGGTCCGCCTTATGCAAATGGGGATATTCACATTGGTCATGCTGTTAACAAAATTCTAAAAGATATAGTTGTTAAGAGTAAGACAATATCAGGTTACAACGCACCATTCATACCAGGTTGGGATTGTCATGGGCTTCCTATAGAGCTTATGGTAGAGAAAAAATATGGTAAATCTAAATTTGAAGATAATAAAAATGCTTTTAGAAAAGCTTGTAGAGAATATGCTACAAAACAAATACAAAAACAGAAGACCGACTTTATTAGGCTCGGTGTAACTGCTGACTGGGATAATCCTTACTCTAGTATGGATAAAGATTTTGAAGCATCAGTGATCAAAAGTTTGTCAGCAATGATAGAAAATAATCATATATACTATGGCTCTAAACCTGTTCACTGGTGTATAGAATCAGAATCTGCATTAGCTGAAGCTGAGGTTGAGTATCAGGATGTTACTTCTGATGCAGTCTATGTATTATTTAAGTTATATGACTCAAGTCTAAAGGATCGTTTAAAAGATTATAATAAAGATGAACTTGATTTATTTGTTGCTATTTGGACAACAACACCTTGGACTTTACCTGCTAATCAGGCAATAGCTGTAGGATCAGAAATAGATTACGCATTAGCAGAACATGATAATAAAATTTTTATAATAGCTAAAGATTTGATCAACGATATTCAAAAGAAATTAAAAAAGAAATTTAAAATTATATTAACGGTTACAGGGTGTGATTTATTGGATGTAAAAGCAGAACATCCATTTTATGGTAAAACAATACCCATCATTAAAGCAGAACATGTTACTACTGAGAATGGAACTGGCTTGGTCCATATTGCTCCCGGCCATGGACAAGATGATTATATTGCAGGATTAGAGAATAATTTAGAGATATTTAATCCTGTTGATGATAAAGGGGTTTTTAAAAAGTCTCTAGAGTTATTTGGTGGTATCCATGTAAGAAAAGCTAACGAACCTATCATAAAAACCCTTCTAAATAATGATAGGCTGCTTTATCAAGAAAAGTATACACATAGTTACCCTCATTGTTGGAGATTTAAGACGCCATTAATCTTTAGGGCAACACCGCAGTGGTTTGTAAGCATGGATCAGAGCAACCTTAGAAAGAGTATTGAGAAAAACTTAGACTCTGTAGACTGGATGCCAAAATGGGGATATGAACGAATCAAAAACATGATTAAAAATAGACCTGATTGGTGTATTTCTCGGCAACGATTCTGGGGGGTTCCAATACCACTATTTATTCATAAAGAAACAAATCAGCTCCATAAGGACACATCAAAAATATTAGACAATGCAGCTAAAATTATTTCTGAGAAAAATATTGAAGGTTGGTTTGATTTTGACAAAAGCAAACTAATAAATAATAGTGATGAATACTATTTGATAACCGATACTCTTGATGTATGGTTTGATTCAGGAGTTTCTCATATTTCTGTTATGCAACAAAGAGGATTAGGAGATACTGCGGACCTATACCTCGAAGGATCTGATCAACACAGAGGCTGGTTTCAGTCATCACTCATAACAGCCCTGGCTATAATGAATAAACCTCCTTATAAGAAAGTCTTAACTCATGGTTTTGTTGTTGATGCTGAAGGACAAAAAATGTCTAAGTCACAAGGTAACGTAATAGCTCCTCAAAGCATCATAAAAAGCAAAGGTGCTGATATTTTAAGGTTATGGGTAGCCACAACTGATTACACAAAAGAGATGCATATATCTGAAGAAATATTAAAAAGAGCATCAGAAGGATATAGAAGAATAAGGAATACAATAAAATTTTTACTATCTAATACTTCAGATTATTCACAGAGAGATAGTAAAGATATTAATAATTTAACAATAGTTGATAAATGGATACTTAACCAGGCATCTGACTTACAACATTTAATCCAAAAGAATTATGAAGATTTTAAATTTCACCAAATTATTCAAGATATACAAAATTTCTGTAGCGTACAACTAGGAGGTTACTACTTAGATATTATAAAAGATAGATTATATACATCAAAAACTGATGGTGATCCTAGAAGAGCAAGTCAATATGTCTGTAATAATATTCTAAAAATGATAAATATCTGGATTGCACCAATATTACCCTTTACTGCAGAAGAAGTTTATCAAAGCATGTATGATAAGAAATTTGAATCAATTTTTCTCGAAGAATGGTCAACTGATAAATTTATGATTACTGATGATGAAAAAGTTATTGGGGATATGTTATTTTCTCTAAAACATCTGGTTTCAAAAGAACTAGATGAAGCAAGAAATAAAGAGCTGATAGGTTCTTCATTAGACGCAACGTTAGAATTAAATGTGGATAAAGAAACTTATAATACACTTTTAAAATATGAAGATGAGCTAAAGTTTATTTTTATTACATCAGAGTGCAAACTCAGGGCTAATGAGACCAAAGATCAAATAAATATCATAGTTGAAAAAAATAATAATCAAAAATGTGATAGATGTTGGCATAAACATGAATCAGTAGGAAAAATAAAGGAGCATGAAACAATATGTTCAAGGTGTCATAGCAATGTATTTGAAGATGGCGAAAAAAGATATCTAGGTTAAATGAGACTTCTTTCTTTAACATTCATAATATTTTTGATATTTATAGATTATTTATCTAAAAAATTAATTAAAAATAGCTTTGACCATAACTTCTATATGATCAATGAATATATATCAATTCAGATTCTTTATAACAAAGGTATTGCTTTTAGCTTGTTTAATTCCACATCAATTGTAGTGAACACAATATTAATATTGATAATAAGTATTATAATATTATTTTTGTTATATATCTTTATAAAAGATTTTTCTAGACTAAGTAAA
>MDTB01046021.1_pt1 | contig 13675 bp, 13 predicted proteins | sample 811161 | NCBI WGS metagenome assembly MDTB01 (sample SAMN05326650, study PRJNA326480) | marine metagenome | isolation source: seawater | place: Mediterranean Sea | collected 2009
GTAACTCTGTGTGCTTGGCGCGACGACCTCTGGGGTTCGTTAGATGCCTCAAAGCAGGCGCAACTAAAAGCCCGTCAGGGCGTCAATGCGCCAATGCGCCAATGCTCGAAGGCCTTATGGTGGCAGACCCGAATACCATGGAGCCGGTGCCAAGAGACGGCCAGACAATGGGTGAAGTGATGATGCGCGGCAACAACGTCATGAAGGGTTATCTAAAAAACCCTACGGCCACCAATGAAGCCTTCGCCGGTGGCTGGTTTCACTCCGGCGACTTGGCTGTATGGTTTAACGACGGTTATATAAAAATTATGGACCGATCCAAAGACATCATCATTTCTGGCGGCGAAAATATTTCAAGCATCGAAATCGAAGACGTGTTGTTCAAGCATGAACGTATTGCTGAAGCGGCGGTGGTTGCCCGCTCGGACGACAAATGGGGCGAAACACCCTGTGCCTTCGTCACTTTGGCGCCCAATGTAGAACCACTGAGCGCGCAAGACGTTATAGATTACTGTGCCGAAAATCTTGCCCGCTTCAAATTGCCGAAGACTGTGATATTTATGGAGTTGCCAAAAACTTCGACCGGCAAAGTGCAGAAGTATGCACTGCGCGAAATTGCGGAAGGCATGAATACGTGAGTTCAACCAAAGGTCTGTTGTTTGCCGCGTTGATTGTCAGCGTCGTCGTCAGTGCTGTGTTGCTACCGGTAGCAGATCTGCTGCAGGCGCTGTTCGATTGGGTGAACGAGAACCGCAGTGTCTCTTGGTTAGTGTTCATAGTATTTTATATTCTGGCGACAGTGCTCATTTTGCCTGGCAGCCTACTCACCCTGGCCGCAGGTTTTTTGTTTGGGTTAGGTTACGGGCTGGTGATTGTGTCCTTCGCCAGTACGGTGGGTGCAACTTGTGCGTTTTTGGTCGGGCGTTTCCTGGCCAGAGACTGGGTCGCAGCCAAATTGCGAGGCCAGCCCAGATTCGCCGCTCTTGACACCGCAGTGGGCAAGCAGGGTGCGATTGTGGTGTTGCTCACGCGGCTGTCACCGATTTTTCCATTTAGTTTGCTGAACTATGGGTTAGGGCTAACTCAGGTCAAACTTGTGCACTATGTATTGGCGTCATGGGTGGGCATGATTCCAGGCACCGTGTTATACGTTTACTTAGGTTCGATTGCGTCAAATTTGACCAGCATCTTTGCTGGCGATTTAGCGGATCTGCCGGCAAGTAACTGGTTGTTTTACTTGGGCTTAGGTGCGACAGCGTTGCTCACCATTGCCATCACGCGTATTGCTACAACGGCGCTCAATCAAAAGCTCGATGGTGCGCCGGCAGGAGATAGCAAATGAGTTACCCCGGCGTAGAACTTGATGCTCATGCTTGGCAACTGTTGTCGCCCGCAGATTACGTTAACCCGCAACCTCGCTCGGACTATCATCTTGTCGTAGTGGGTGCCGGCCCCGCCGGGCTGATCAGTGCGATTGGAGCTGCCGGACTCGGTGCCAAGGTCGCCTTAGTCGAGCGTCATCGAATGGGCGGTGATTGCCTAAACGTCGGCTGCATGCCGTCAAAGTCGTTGTTGGCATTTACCGAACACCATCCAGAACCGCAGTTTGATGAGGCATTTCGGTGGCTGCGACAAGTGCGTGCGGGAATCGCTCCTCATGACTCTGTGCAGCGTTATACCGATGCAGGGGTTGATGTATTTTTTGGTGAAGCGACATTTAACGACAGCGGTGCTGTCTGCGTTGACGACATTGCGCTGAGCGGACGTCGGATAGCAATCTGCACTGGCGCTCGTGCTGCAGTGCCGGCTATTCCCGGGTTACGCGAATGCGACCCGCTCACTAACGAGACCGTTTTTGACCTACAAGACAAACCCCAGTCCTTGGCGATACTAGGAGCGGGCGCTATTGGCTGTGAGCTGGCTCAAGTCTTTGCGCGGCTTGGCGTGCGGGTTGAGTTATTTGAACTTGCGCCGAGAATACTGCCGAACGAAAGCGAATTGGCCTCACAGACTCTTAGTTGCGCCTTGGCCAACGCGGGCGTGAAAGTCCATGTTGGCAGTGCGGTTAAAGAAATCCAGGGGGCTGGGCAAATTGTCACCGCAGCGGGTGTATTCGAGTGCGAGCGCGTACTGGTGGCTTTGGGTCGACAACCCAATACTGACAAATTGAATTTAGCGGCAGTAAATGTGCAGGTCGATTCTCGTGGTTTTATTGTCAGCGACGCAAAACTGCGCACGTCGAATAAAGCGATTTTTGCTGCGGGCGATTGCACTGCCGCATTGCAGTTCACCCATCATGCTGACGCCCAGGCACGCGCGCTGGTGCAAAACGCCTTGTTTGCGCCAACGGCAAAAGTAGACCATTTAGTTGTGCCTCATTGCACCTATACCCAGCCCGAGGTTGCTTCTGTAGGCCTTAGCGCTACTGAGTTGCAAGCCACCAACACCCGCTACGATGAATACGAGATTTACTTTGATGAACTCGATCGAACCAAGGCTATACCGTTTGCAGATGCGGTTAGCCGGGCCGCCAAGGGGCATGCCGTGGTGTATACAGCGAAGGGCCGAGACAAAATTCTCGGCGCCACACTACTCGGTGATGATGCGGGTGAACTATTGGCTCCACTGTGTCTGATGATGACCCATGGCCTTGGTCTTAGCGCCGCCCAAAGCACGATATTCAGCTATCCTACGCGTAGTGAGTATTTAAAGCGCTTGGGCGATGCCTACAACCGGAGCCGCATGACCCCACGGGTCGCTCAACTATTTGCACGCTGGCTGAAGCTCATTCAACCCAAGGGTTGAAATCACTGGAGAAATTTATGCGACTGATTTTATTGGCTACTGTTTTGATGGTCGGCACCACGGGTTGCGGCGGTGCATCGCAACAGCAATTACCCACCAAGGTAACGGGCAGCGTCTATGACATGATGACCCACTATTTGGAACCTGCGGCAGATGGCATCTGGGGCTCGGCGGGTTTTGTCATCACCGAAGATGGCGAGGTGGACTTGCAGCCCACCACTGACGAGGGCTGGTTTTTAGTCGAGCACGCCGCAGTTGTGGTCGCTGAGGGTGGCAACCTGCTAATGCTGGACGGCTATGCTGCAGATCAGGCCGATTGGACCGAGTATGCCAAAGGGCTGACGGCTGCAGCATTGAAAGCCCGAGCCGCTGCTGAGCAACAAGACGCGGATGCGCTATTTGCCGCTGGCGGCGAAATCTACAGCGTCTGCAGAGCTTGTCACAATCGTTATATGAATCAGCCTGGTGGTTAATATGCACGCGAACACACAAGAAGTAGCGCTGAGCGGCAAGGCGCTGGCAAAAGTCACCAGTGCAGCCCTGATTCTCGCGCTCACCGCGCTGGTGTTGTTTGTATTGCCGGCGGAATACGACACCGATCCGACCGGCGTCGGTGAGATGCTGGGCATAAAGGGCATGGCCGGGTACACGGTTGGCGCTCTGTCGAAACAATCTCAAGGTTACGCAGATGATGTTCGCGAGTTCGAACTTGAACCGTTTGAGTCTGTTGAATACAAGTATGTACTTGGAGCCGGACAAAGCATGGTGTTCGCCTGGCAGGCGCGAACCGAAGACGGTTCGTTGAGTGAGGTGGTTTTTGACTTTCATAGTGAGGAAGAGGGCACGGATCCAGAGGACTCGGTAACTTTCGATATAGGTCGAGCGAGTCAAGCTCAAGGCAATTACGTGGCACCGTTTGCCGGTATCCATGGCTGGTACTGGGAAAACCGTGGCGCACAATTTGTCACCGTAACGCTCAAGACTTCTGGATTTTATCCTTCTGCTAAGGTCTACGGTTCCGCGGGGGAGGTAAAGGTTTCGTTTGAGTCAAGCGAAGCCGAGGGGCGCTAGCGCCCTTCGGCCTTTTAGCGCATTGGCGCAGTTACGCAGTCCGCTCAATTAAAGTACCGGTGCCGAGACCACCGCCGCAGCACATGGCGATCAAGCCGTAACGGCCGCTGTTGCGTTGCAACTCGTAAACAGCCTTAGTGATGAGAAAACAGCCAGTTGCACCTAAGGGGTGCCCTAGGGCAATGGCGCCGCCGTTTGGATTAACTTTCGTCATATCTGCACCCACCTCTTTCGCCCATGACAGCACCACCGATGCGAACGCCTCATTCACTTCAAATACGTCAATGTCGTCAATGCTCAAATCAGTTTGCTCAAGCATTTTTTGCGTTGCAGGAATTGGGCCCTCCAGCATTATCACAGGGTCGCAACCGACCAGCGCAGATGCGCGAATAGTCGCCAACGGCACCAACCCCAAAGCTTTGGCCTTGCTGGCGCTCATCATCAGTACCGCCGCTGCACCATCAGCGATCTGCGAAGATGTGCCGGCGGTATGCAAGCCGTCTTGCCGAGCCACCGGTTTGAGTTGAGCCAATGCCTCCAAGCTGGTGTCCCGTGGTACTTCGTCACGATTGACGCTAACAATTTCGTCAGTGCGCTCGAAGTTTTCATCCATTACCGGCGCCTCGATAGGAATGATTTGGCTGTCAAAGTAACCCGCTTCGATGGCGGCTTTTGCACGTTCCTGAGATTGCAGACCAAAGCCGTCAGTATCTTCGCGAGTCAGCTGGTACTTTTCGGCTAGGCGCTCTGCGCCCTCGAACTGGCTGGTAAATTCGTGCTGCTCAAAGTAGCTACGAGATATGGGCTTGCCCATACTCTTATCGCGACCGACGGCGTCGCTGCCGATCGGCAGGCGAGTCATGTTCTCGACACCGCAGGCCATGACAACGTCGGCGTGACCGGATGCGATCATACTGTGGGCAAGGGTGGTGGATTGTTGTGAGGATCCACATTGGGAATCGATAGTAATGCAGGGCGTGGTTATTGCGCCGCCTTGGGCTAGCCATGCGGTGCGGGTTACGTTCATGCCTTGTGCTGCGACTTTGTTAATACACCCGCCAACTACCTGATCTACAGTAGCGGAATGCAGATTGTTGCGCGCCAGCATTTTCATCATGACTTGGCCCAATACGTCGGTAGGGTGGGCGCCACCGAGGCTGCCGTTCTTCCGGCCTACCGGCGATCTCGCGGCGTCAACAATAACAACTTCTTCCATGCTCAATTCTCCCTATTGATTACGATTTAGCGGTTGCTGGCCCGGTCCAGTAGCCGATGCGTGGTTGTAAGTCTGGGCGCTGGCGCTCATCGGGCCGATCGGTAGCGGAGCCAATGTAAACGAATCCGGCCACGCGTTCACCTGGGTTTAAGCCCAAAGCACGGTCTATGGCCTCGTCATAGGCATACCACTCGGTAAGCCATTGCGCTGCAAAGCCCATCAGATTGGCGGCAACCAAGAGATTTTGGCAGGTCGCCCCCGCTGACATGAGCTGCTCCCATTCGGGAATTTTAGGGTGTTGTTGCACGCAACTGATCACCGCGATCACTAGCGGCGCGCGCATAAAACGCATGCGCTCAGCCTCCACCGCGGCCTCCGGAGCGCCAGGTTTGGTGGTGCGAAAACGTTGCGCCAACTGATCTCCAAAAGTCTCGCGTGCCTCGTTCTGAAAACACAGAAAGCGCCAGGGACCGAGTTTACCGTGATCGGGAACGCGAGCCGCCGCAGTCAGCAACTCTTGCAGTTGCTCGGCGTTGGGTCCGGGTGATTGCAAATCCATGGCTTTTACGGAGCGGCGCTGGCTGATCTGCTGCAACGCAGCCAATTGTGGAGTCGGGTACACGGATAAAACTTCCAAAAGTCGGATTGTAGCGTGGCCGCTGGTTTGCTCAAATGTACCTGGCGAAAAAAATTAATTGAGGAGGCGGGCAATGGCGGATGCAGGAAAATTCTCAGGGAAGAAAGCTTTGGTCTTTGGTGGCACATCGGGCATAGGTTTGGCGACGGTTAGTCAACTGCGGGCGCAAGGCGCGCAGGTCGTGGCGATCAGCCGTGATCCAAGCAAGGCTGGAGACATACCAGGGGTCACCCTGGAAGCCTGTGATGTCCGCGACACCGAAGCGTTAATCCAGTTGTTTGCGGCACATGCACCCTTCGATTTGCTGATCAGCGCGGCGACCGGCGGCAGTCGCGCTGCGGGGCCATTTTTGCAAATGGATCTGGCGGCGTACCAAGCGTCGTTCGACAAGTTATGGGGCTACACGAATATTGTTCGTTTGGGTACTGAGCATCTTGCAGCCAACGGAAGCATTGTGCTCGTGAGTGGTGCACCGGCGCGGCGCGCTAAGCCGGGTCAGGCGGCCCTGGCCTCCGTAGGTGGTGCGGTAGAGCAATTTGCTCGGGCGGTGGCGCCGGAGCTAGCGCCGCGGCGGATAAATGTTGTATCCCCGGGCGTAATCGATACCCCAATGTTTGGCCCAGATGTCGCGGCCCGCGAGAAAATGCTCGGCGCCGCAACGGCGAAGAATCTGATTCCACGAGCCGGCACTCCGGATGAAGTGGCAGAAGCGGTAGTGTTTGTTGCTGGCAATGACTTTGTGACCGGTACCACGGTCGAAGTCGATGGCGGCTGGATTCTAAGTTAAAGCGTTGCTGTATTAGTGGGTAAACCCAGAAACAATCGGCCAGTGGTTTCTAGGGTACTTGGCGCCACCATTATGTGTTGGGTTGCCACGTGAATATCGCGAAAGTGGCGTTGCAGGTCCGAACTTTGATAAACGGCAACGCCGCCCGCTAAGTTGTACGCACAATCAACCACTTGGGAACTGGCCATTACTGCATGAGTCGTGGCCAGACGCAGGTTGCGGCGGTGCTCGAGTTCAACTGGGGCGCCCGCTGCAGCGCGATCCCAAGCAGCACCAAGACTATCGTAATAAAAGGCGCGGGCGCTGCGTAGCTTCGCCTCCGCTTCGGCCACCTGAATCTGCGTATGGCTACGTTCGGCAATTGACACACTGCTGCTGGCACGCTTTTTTGCTTGGGCCAGTTCGACAAATTTATCCAGAGCGGTTCGGGCGATACCCAGGCTGACCGCCGCGATACCGAGCGCCAACAGAGTAAAGTTTGGAAACTGAAACAACGGCGTGTCCGGCATGTTGCGCACTTCTAGGCCAACAATATGCGCGCTTGGAACGTGGCAATCGGTAAGCTGGAAATCGGTGCTGCCAGTGCCGCGCAGTCCAGTGGCATGCCAGGTATCCAAAAACTCAACATCCTCGGCAGGCACCAAGCACATGTGCGCCCTCGGTTTGGCGTCAGCGGACTGTTGTGGATCAATGATCATGCTGCCAGCAAGAATCCAATCTGCGTTTTGCGTGCCCGAACCCCACTGCCAGCGACCATTAAGCACATAGCCATTGTCGCCCTTTATAGCTTTGCCGTTCGGCGCAAATACGCCAGCAATCATGGTGTCCGCAGAACTGAACATCTGTTTCGCGGCAGACGCCTCGATGCGCGCCAAGGCCGAGCCAATTGTCGCGGCGATAAACGCCACCCAACCGCAGGCTGCATCCCCTTGTGCGAGCGTTTCAAAAACCTGGCTGCTGACCACGGGGGAGGTTTCTAATCCACCTAAGTTTTGGGGGACAAACATTCGGTAAAAGCCTGCCTTAGCCATGGCGGCAGAGACATTATCCGGCAAGCGTCTGGCGTTTTCGAACTCTTCGCTGCGCGCAGCAAAGACTTTGGACAGGTGCTGTGCGCTCCGTACTAAAGTGTCGCTCATAAACCCCCCGTTTAAGTTCAGTGTGACAAGAAATAGCCGCTCAACTGATGGCCCATGAGCATAAAGCCTGCGGTCATAATGACTACGTTGGCAGCAACCGCTTGAGTCGCGAAATGACCACTGCGGCGCCACACAATAAGCCCTACAACCATGGCCAGCAACGCGCAAAACTGACCTATTTCGACGCCTAAGTTGAAGGCCAATAGATTGCCAATCAAGCTGTCCTCGTCTAAAGCCAGTTCCTGCAGTTTGGTGGCTAATCCAAAGCCATGCACTAGACCAAACGTCAGCACCATCGGCCGTGGGGCAATGGTGATTCCCAGCCGTCGACAACCGCCAAGATTGTCGAAAGCCTTATAGACCACAGAAAAGCCAATCAGTGCGTCTACCAGAAAGGCGTTTGCCGTGATGTTGAGCCACACCCCTAGAATCAGGGTTAGGCTGTGGCCCAGAGCAAATAGTGTTACGTAAATCGCGACATCGCGCAGTCGAGACACGAAAAAAATCACACCGGCGAGGAATAACAGATGGTCGTACCCAGTGACCATATGTTTTGCGCCGAGGTAAAAGTACGGCCAAAACTGTAACCCTTGCTGGTTTTGCAAAAATGCGGCATCGCCCTCTGCAACACCATGAGCATGCACTGTTGCTGCAACCAGCAATGCGGCAACGGCTGTAGCTATGGCCAGTAGCGTTGGCGGTAACGATTGGCTACGAGACATCAACACTGAGCGGTTGATTAAACTCCACCAGATTGCCGCTAGGGTCGTGGACAAATATCTGCCGACACACTCCCGGGATTTCACCGACGCTGCGCGGCTCGATGTGGTGTCTACGTAGCCGTTCAAGCAGTGCATCAGCGTCGCTGATTAAAAAAGCGTAGTGTTGCTCTGGCAACGGTTCACCACTGGCTTTGCCCAGCAAATGCACCTGCTGATCACCGGTCTGGAGCCACGCACCGTTAAAGCCTAAATCCGGTCTCGGCAGTTTTTCCAAACCAAGAATGTCACAGTAAAACTGTTCAGCTTCGTCAACATTGTTAACGTTAATTGAAACGTGATGAATGCCTAGAGTGTGCATAGTAAAGAGCGGCACCGGTTGCTCAGACAGCCGCAGCCGCCAGAGCAACCGAACCTGTTAGCCCTGCAGACTCGCGAAAGTTTTACCTTCGGCTACTAAACGCTCCAGTAGCGGTGCAGGCTCCCAGTTTGGGCCGCCGTACTCCTCACCAAAGCGCTTGATGTCCGCCAAGATATTGTCGAGACCCTGTTGATCTGCCCAGAACATCGGCCCACCGGTTACTTCTGGGAAGCCGTAACCGTTAATGTACACAATGTCTATGTCGCAAGGCCGGATCGCAATACCGTCTTCGAGAATTCGTGCACCCTCGTTGATCATCGGGTACAAGCAACGCTTGAGCACTTCATCGTCATCAATTGCGCGACGACTAATACCAAGTTCTGCAGAGGTTTCCTCAACAATAGCCACAACCTCTGGGTCCGGTTGACCAGCACGGCTGCCTTCCGGGTAGATGTAAAAGCCACGACTGGTTTTTTGACCGTATCGGTCCATTTCGCAAAGCTTGTCAGCTACGCGCGCGGTAATAGGCACATCCTCGGGCTTCATGCCGCCCAGTTTGCGCGCACGCCAGCCTAAATCCAAACCAACCAGGTCGTTCATCTGGAAGGGCCCCATGGGCATACCGAACTGCAGTAATGCGTTGTCTACCTGGTAAGGCGTGGCGCCTTGCAAAATGATCTCACCGGCCTGGCGGGTGTAGCCGGCTAGCATGCGATTGCCAATAAATCCTGGCGCATTGCCAGACAACACTGCGATTTTGTTTAGCGTACGGCCAATTTTCATTGAAGTGGCAATGGTCTCTTTGCTGCTGTTAGCACCACGCACGACCTCTAACAAACGCATAACATTCGCGGGGCTAAAAAAGTGCAGGCCAATGACGGATTCAGGCCGGCCTGTGGCTTGCGCCATCTTGTCGATGTCTAACCCTGAGGTATTACTCGCCAGAATGGCGCCAGGTTTAGCGACCGCGTCCATTTTGCCGAAGGTTTCTACCTTGACGTCGATATTCTCGTAAATGGCTTCAACGATCACATCGGCTTGACCCAGATCGGCGAAATCGGTTGTGCCTGAAAGCAGTGCCATGCGCTGATCCACTTGCTCGGCGGTCATGCGGCCCCGTTGTACTTGGATGTCGTAGTTACGTTTGATGACACCAATGCCTCGCTCCAGCGCTTCCTTGTTCATTTCTAGCGAGGTTACGGGGATACCAACATTCAAAAAGCACATGGCGATACCACCGCCCATTGTGCCGCAGCCGATCACGGCAGCACTGTTGATGTCCTGGGTCGCTGTACCTTTCGGTACGTCTGGAATCTTTGCAACTTCGCGCTCTGCAAAGAACATGTGGATTAACGATTCACGCTGTGGGTGACTTAGGCACTTAGCAAAACACTCTTGCTCGACCTTCAGACCGGCATCGAAATCCCCCAAATTAACTGCCGCCTCTACACATTGCACAATCATCTCTGGTGCGAAGCGTTTGCGCATTTTGCGAGCTGCAGTTTTGCGCGCCGTGTCAAAGAGTTCGGCGTTGCCGCGATCCGCAGCGACCACGACTTCCTCGTCACGAATGCGTCGCACCGGGCTGCCGTTGTTGATCAGATCCTTGGCGTAAGCGATGGCGCCAGCCACTATGTCGCCGTCAATAACAGCGTCAACAATGCCAAGTTCCTTTGCCTTGGGTCCGGGAATCGGTTCGCCGCTGATCATAAAATCCAGCGCTTTGGCGGCGCCAATCAAACGCGGCAGTCGTTGGGTGCCGCCGGCTCCAGGCAACAACCCGAGCTTCACTTCTGGTAGACCAACAGGGGCGCTGGGTGCGATGACTCGATAGTGACAGCACAATGCGACTTCCAAGCCACCACCGAAAGCGGTGCCATTTATTGCTGCAACGATCGGCTTGCTGCTGGCGTCCATAGTAGTAAGACAGTCGTGAAGACTTGGGCCTTCTGCCTTGCCGCCGAATTCGGAAATATCCGCGCCGGCAATAAATGCCCGACCAGCACCGGTAAGTACAATGGCATTAACGCTGTCGTCTGCAAGCGCTGCGGTGATGCCGTCGCTGAGGCCCTGACGTACGCCCGATGAGAGTGGATTGACCGGTGGATTGTCGATGGTCAAAAGAGCGATGTCGTCTCGCGTTTCGTAATGCACTGTGCCTTTCATTTGCCGGTCCCCCTGATAAAAGTGAGGCGCATTTTGCCGTAAAGGCTCGGCGAAACCTAGTGCCGGGATGCCATGCGGGTGGGTGTGGGCATTACGACAAAATTTCAGTACCGTGCGCGAGCACACACGCGTTCTCGCAAATCATTCAGGACTTAGAAAAAACTTGATCGTCGACTTTCACATGCACACGTGTTGCTCTGATGGGCAATTAACGCCTAGGGAACTGATCGACTTGGCGGCTGCGCGCGGTTGCGAGCAAATAGCCATTACCGATCATGATTCGGTGGCGGCTTATGCGCAGTTGGCTGATCAGGTCATGCCCATGCGCCTGATCAGAGGTTGTGAGTTCTCGACGCAATGGCAAGGTCGCGAAGTGCACATCGTTGGTCTGAACTTAGATCTGCAGAACATCGATCTTGTCGCGGGATTACAAAGCCAGCGCAATGCGCGCGAGGTGCGCGGTGGTCGCATAGCAGAACTGTTGGCAAAGCAGGGCTTCACTGATGCGTTGGCCGGCGCCAGCGCGTTGGCCGCAGGCGCAAGTCTTGGGCGACCACATTTCGCTCGCTACCTGGTTGCACGCGGAGCGGTGCCGAGCTTGCAGCAGGCGTTCAAGCGCTACCTGGGTGTTGGCAAGCCGGCGTATGTGCGCACAGAGTGGGCAAACCTCGAACAAATTTGCGCTTGGATCGATGCTGCTGGCGGTATCGCCGTGCTTGCACATCCGTTGAAGTACAAGATGACCTTGACCAAATTGCGCTCACTATTGGTCGCGTTCAAGGACGTTGGTGGGGGCGCCATGGAGGTGATCAGTGGTGCGCAACAAACAGCACAAACCAGTCAAATGGCGAGGCTGTCGAAGCAGTTTCAATTACAGGCGTCGGTCGGCTCAGACTTTCATCAACCCGGACAACCATGGGCTGCGTTGGGGCGAGTAGCGCAATTGCCAGACGACTGTGCACCGGTGTGGTCAAACTGGTGAGTACAATACCGTGGGATGTTGTGGTTGTTGGCGGAGGTGCTAGCGGCCTGTTGTGCGCTATTTATGCGGGGCGCAGGGGCCGGCGCGTGCTGGTATTGGAACAGGGGCCAAAGTGCGGCTTGAAAATTTTAGTTTCTGGCGGCGGTCGCTGTAATTTCACGAACATTTGGGCTGATCCACAGCAGCATTTTCTGTCGGCGAATCCGCATTTTTGCAAGTCCGCGCTAAGCCGCTACAGCCCGTGGGACTTTATCAGCATGGTCGAAGGTCACGGCATTGCCTATCACGAAAAAAAGTTAGGCCAGCAGTTTTGCGATCGCAGTGCAAAAGATGTGCTGGAGATGTTGCTACAAGAAGCCAACAGCGCTGGCGTGGACATAAAAACCCGCAGCCAGGTCGAGCGTATTCAGCCTCAGGCAACGGGCGGATTTGCGGTGACCGTTGGCGACGATACTGTTATGGCGCAAAAGGTAGTGCTTGCGTCTGGTGGCTTGTCGATGCCCAAGATTGCCAGTGATCTGGCTTTGCGCACGGCGCGTCAGTTGGGTTTAGAGGTGATTGATACAGCGCCAGCTTTAGTGCCGTTTACTTGGAACAACGCTGACCGACAAATTTTTGCAGAGCTCAGCGGTCTGTCGTTACCTGCAAAGTTAACGTGTGGTCAGGCAACATTTGCAGAAGACATTTTATTCACGCACAGGGGCCTGAGCGGGCCTGGAATACTGCAGATTTCTTCTTATTGGTCGCCAGGGGATGAGGTATCCATTAACTTGCTACCAGAATTAGAAGTCTTCGATTGGTTGGTGGCGAAGCAGGCGACTGCTGCAAAGAGTTTAGTCAGCAGCTTATTACAAAAGCAGTTACCGAAACGGCTGGTACAACAAATAAACGGCGCTTGGTTTAGCGATTGTCGAATTGGTGAGGCCAGTCATACAGCGCTGCGCGAATTAGCCGACCGACTGCAAGCTTGGGCATTGCAACCGGGTGGTACCGAAGGCTACCGGACTGCTGAAGTAATGCGCGGGGGTGTGGCGACAGATGCTGTATCGTCCAAAACCTTTGAAGTGAAGCAGGTGCCTGGCTTGTTCATAATCGGCGAGGCCCTGGATGTCACGGGTTGGTTGGGTGGTTTCAACTTTCAATGGGCATGGTCTTCAGGCTATTGCTGCGCGCAACACTTGTGATCGCAGTTGCAGCTTGTGTAAGCACGGTGCGTCGCCAGCGGTCGAACTTCTTGGCAGTTTCAGATTAGGCATTGGCGGGTTAAGCTAGCGCCGCCTGCAGTCGTGGCACCTGCCCAAGGTTCTGCGAGTGCTCGGGCATGTTAGAACATCGCAATATAAGCTGACTAAAAACAATCAGTTAAAGACAAAAACGAGGAGCCGAAGTGAGCAATCGAACGAAGTTTTATATTAATGGCGAATGGGTTGCGCCTTCCACAAGCGAAACGATCGACGTCATTAATCCAGCTACCGAACAGCCCATCGGACAAGTAGCGATGGGTGGTACAGCCGACGTTGACGCTGCGGTTGCGGCGGCCAAAGCAGCATTTGAGACGTTTTCTCAGACCACTCGAGAAGAACGCGTGAGTTTGTTAGAGGCGATCATCGCCAAATACAGCGAGCGCATGGGTGATGTGGCCGCGGCCATTAGTGAAGAAATGGGCGCGCCAGTTAATTTGGCCAACAAGGCCCAAGCGCCGGCCGGACTCGGTCACTTGATGACGACACTGGGCGTGCTGAAAGAGTTTGAATTTGAAGAAGATATGGGTACGTCTCGAGTTATTCGCGAA
>MDTB01059719.1_pt1 | contig 13674 bp, 10 predicted proteins | sample 811161 | NCBI WGS metagenome assembly MDTB01 (sample SAMN05326650, study PRJNA326480) | marine metagenome | isolation source: seawater | place: Mediterranean Sea | collected 2009
ATTGATTTTAATAGATTTAATTGGTACACCCTAGGGGAATCGAACCCCTCTTTCCAGAATGAAAATCTGGCGTCCTAACCGATAGACGAAGGGTGCACACCCCTATTTAATAATTCGGTATTTTGAATGGCGCAAGTAGTTTCTCTGATTACTTATGTCACAAGTGAAATATCTTTGATAACAAAGTTTGGTGTTTTCTTTCCTGACCAATCATTAATCTCAAAGTTCCCAGCAAAATGATACTTAGAGGTAAGGTTCTGGCTTAAAAAGATTCCTGCTTCATCGTTGAGTCCCCTAAAAAACATTGATTTGATAGACCTATTACTACCATCTGAGATATAAAAACTTAAATGTTGTCCAGAAATAATCTGAAACCATTTTATTTGACAATTAGCTAAAACGAATACTGGAGAAGTAGCACTTGGCCCAAAAGGACCTGCAGTTTCTATTTGTTCTATGAATTCCACTGTAACAGCATTTACGGATATTAGTGAAGTAATACCCAATTGCTGTGGTATTTTATTTAATGGAGCTTGGTTTTTTAAAATCGTGGACAAACGTAACATTGCCTTCTCAATTTTTTCACTATTCAAGGTTATTCCTGCTGCTTGAGAGTGTCCCCCGCCATTTATTATTATTTTCTCTTCTAATAATTGTGCTACTGCATCGCCAAGATTTAGAGTAGAAATCGATCTCCCTGATCCTTTCCCAATACCCTCTTGGTCAATTGCTATAACAATAGCTGGCTTCCCAAACTTTTCCCTTAGCCTGGAGGCCAATATTCCAGTCAAGCCAGGATTCCAATCTTTTTTAGCAACCCAAATTAGACCTTCACATGTTTGGCTTTCACCAATAAGATTAAGAGCTATTTCCAACATTTCAGCTTCAATTAGTTTTCTATCATCGTTTAAACTATCTAAAGTTTTAGCAATGACTTTAGCTTTATCGGTGTCCCGCTCAATAAGTAGTTCTGCACCAAGCTTTGGAGAACCCAATCTTCCCCCTGCATTTATTCTTGGGCCTAGTGAAAACCCTAGTTGGCTAGCCTTGACTTGGTCATTGATTTTTGAGACATCCATTAAGGCGCTGAGTCCAGTATTTTGTCTCTTTTCTATGATTTTTAAACCACTCTTTACGTAGGCTCTATTCAAGCCAATCAGAGGGACAACATCTGCTATAGTAGCTAGAGCCACCAGATCTAAAGATAGTAATAAATTTGGGACCTTATTCCCAGCTTTCTTTAATTTGCTGTTTAGTCCAACTAAAAGTAAAAATACTACACCAGCAGCACATAAATATTTATATGGACTTGGCTCGTCAATTCTATTTGGATTTATAATAGCGTCGGCAGATGGTAACCTCTTCCCCCCTAAATGGTGATCGACGACGATTACCTTACATCCTTGCTCCTTAGCGATTGATATAGGTTCAAAAGACAAAGTCCCACAGTCTACACATACTATAACATCATGCTTTTCTGCTAAGGCCTTCATGGCCTTTTTGTTTGGGCCATAACCTTCTTCCACCCTATCAGGTATGTATATTGAGGCTTGCAGTCCAAAGCTCAAAAACCAATTATAAATCAAAGCACAGGAGGCACCTCCATCTACATCATAGTCTGCAAATATTGAAATCTTTTTTTTTCTAAGTGTTGCTTCAGATAAAATCTCTACGGCTTTAGCCATATCATAAAGAGAAAATGGATCTGGTAAAGTATCTTTAATCTTTGGGTTCAGAAATGTCTCGATTTGTCCTGGATTTATTTGCCTTTTGGCCAATAAAATAGCTAGAGGGTAAGACAGAAAGGACACTTGTTGCAAATTTGTTGCTAATCGTTGCTCTTTGTCATTTGGTTTTAACCAGCTCTTACCACTTAAGGAGCTTTCAACGTTAAGGAATAGGCCTTGCTTTTCATTCATTAAAACTTTTGTCTATAAAGTAATCTTCTTACGGATCCTGTCTTAGATCTCATTAAAATAGTTTCCATTTCTAGAATGTTTCCATCCCATTTTGCTCCATTGACCATCGACCCATCAGTTACACCCGTTGCGGCAAAAATAACATCTTTCTTTACCATATCGTTCAATGTATAGATTCTATGAAAATCTTTTATTCCTGCCTTAATGGCTCTGTTTTTTTCAATATCATTTCTAAACAACAATCGGCCTTGTATTTGCCCTCCAAGACATTTTAAGGCTGAAGCTGCTAATACTCCTTCTGGAGCACCTCCACTTCCCATGTAAATATCTATTCCCGTCCTGGTAGGATCTGCACAATGTATAACGCCGGCCACGTCTCCATCAGTAATCAATCTAAGGCGGGCTCCGGTCTCTCGAATTTCGTTAATTAATATTTGATGTCTAGGCCTTTCAAGTACGCAGATCATAAGGTCTTTAGGTTTACAACCTTTTGCTTTTGCAAGCTTTTCCACTCTCTCTGACGGAGTCATATCTAAGGTTATTATATTAGGATCATAACCAGGACCAAAGGCTAGTTTTTCCATATAAACATCTGGTGCATGTAGTAAGGAACCCTTCGTAGCCATTGCTATAACTGTTAAAGCATTGGGCATGTCTTTAGCAGTCAAATTTGTTCCCTCAAGTGGGTCGAGAGCTACGTCTACCCCTGGTCCTGTTCCACTACCCACTTTTTCTCCAATAAAAAGCATAGGTGCTTCATCTCTTTCACCTTCCCCAATTACAACTGTCCCATTTATCTCCAGCATATTTAGCTGTTCACGCATAGCATCTACCGCCGCCTGGTCGGCTGCTTTTTCATCACCAGCCCCAACAAATTCTGTAGCCGCTATTGCTGCCGCTTCAGATACTCTTGCAAGTCCTAATGATAACAATCTATCGTTGAATTCACTCTTAGATTCCATTTTACAATCGCCTTATAAATCCTCGATTTTAATATATACGGGTTCGTTTTTACAAATATCAAGCTGCTTGAGTTCTACTATAGCAGATTTTAAGAATTTTTTCTTTGTAGGGTGAGTCACTATCAAAACTGGTGCATTTTTACCTTCATGATGTAGTTGGCGCATCCGATTTATTGATATATCATATTTACCTAGGATACCAGCCAATTGGGCTAGGGTTCCTGGTCTATCGGTGAGCAGGAACCTGAGATAAAAGCTTGTTGAAAGCTCCTCTGCTATGTGATGAGAAATATTTAGTTCACTAGCTTTTTGCCCAAATGTGAAGCAAGTATTTCCTCGTGCAATATCAATCAAATCAGAAACTATAGAGGACGCTGTTGGACCTGCTCCTGCTCCAGGTCCGATGTAATTGGTCTGTCCTACAAAATTCCCTTCAACCAAGACCATGTTCATTCCGCCATCTAGCTTACCAAAAAGACTTTCTTTCGGAACAAGGCATGGCTCCACTTCCTGACTAATTCCTGCATTCGATCTAGTCGCCAGACCTAACAATTTAATTTTATACCCCATAGAATTGGCATTTTTTATGTCTAGGAGAGATATACTTTCTATTCCTTTGATTAAAACATTATCAAAGTTAATTCTAGATCCAAAAGCTAAGGACGCTAGAATCGAAATTTTATGAGCTGTATCTATTCCTCCTACGTCAAGGTTGGGATCTTTTTCTACAAAACCAAGTTCTTGGGCTTTCTTGAATACTTCGGAGTAATCCTGCTTTTCATTTTCCATTTGGGTTAGTATGTAGTTACAGGTACCATTTATGACGCCATAAATTCTTGAGATGTTATTCCCGCATAATCCTTCCCTAAGAGCTTTCAAAATTGGAATGCCTCCAGCAACTGCGGCTTCAAAATTTAAGGAGACTTTTTGCTCCTCTGCCAACAGTGCCAGGTAGTGCCCATGATGAGCTATTAGCGCTTTATTTGCTGTAACAACATGCTTATTATTCAGCAAAGATTTTTCAATTATAGACTTTGCTGGCTCACCATCACCTCCAATTACTTCTACGATGGCATCTGTACCTTTATCATTTGAAAAGCTTAAAGGGTCTCCCACCCATCTAAATTCAGATAAATCTCGATCACGTCTCTTATTTTTATTTTTAGCACAGATACCTGAAATTCTAATTTCACGGCCTACTCTATGGGCAATTAATTTTTTGTTTTTGTTGAGTAGATCAATAACCCCCAACCCCACAGTGCCCAAACCAATTATACCTACGTTAAACGGATTTTCTGCCATTACCCATACTTTTTCACACTATACAAATAAGAAAACTTTATTGAATTGCCTTTAAGCTCTTTATAAAACTTCAGCCCATATATATGATCAGTGTAAATATATAATACCAGGAAATCAACATATTAAACTGTCAAAAGGGGTCGCCCATCCCCAGATGAGTTACTAACTCTCAAGCTTAATCAATTATTAATTTTTTTACACTCTTGGCAGCTTGTCGGATTCTGTGCTCATTTTCTACTAAACCTATCCGCACATAACCCTCACCATATTCGCCAAACCCTATACCTGGAGCGACTGCTACTGATGCCTTTTGCATCAGCATTTTAGCAAACTCCATTGAGCCCATATTTTGAAATTTTTTGGGTATAGGAGCCCAAGCAAACATTGTTGCGGGAGGTTTAGGAATTTCCCAGCCAGCTCTTTTCATAGAAGCAATTAGAGTGTCTCTGCGACGCTTATATTCATTTCTTATTTGATCAATATAAACCTGAGGTCCATTTAAGGCTTCAACAGCAGCGACCTGAACCGGAGTAAAAGCACCATAATCTAAGTATGATTTGATCCGGGTTAAAGCATTTATCAAGTATTTATTTCCTACAGCGAACCCTACTCTCCATCCAGCCATAGAAAAAGTTTTTGACATAGATGTGAACTCAACACATACCTCTTTTGCTCCTTCTATTTGGAGAATGGAGGGGGGAGGATTATCATCGAAATAAATTTCTGAATAGGCTAAATCTGACAGTATCCAAATGGATTGTTTTTTTGCAAATTTTACTAACTCTTTATAGAAATCAAGATCGCAAAGTTGTGCTGTTGGATTAGACGGGAACGATATTACCAGAGCTATTGGTTTAGGGATAGAATGCATAACTGCTCTAGATAAGGTATTCAAGTACTCCTCTGGATTAAAAACGCCCTCTACTAGTGAGGGAACATGTCTAAGCGTGCCCCCAGCAATCATAAATCCATAAGCATGAATTGGATAGGTAGGGTTAGGCACCAATATTAAGTCGCCAGGAGCAGTCATTGCAGAGGCAAGATTCGCCAAACCTTCTTTAGAACCTAAAGTAGTAATTATTTCTGTTTCTGGGTCTAAAGAAACTCCAAAGCGTCTTTCATAGTAACTTGCTTTTGCCCTCCTTAATCCAGAAATACCTTTTGATGAGGAATAACGATGGACTTTACTCTTTTTTGCCGTCTCAATCAACTTATCTACTATATGTTTGCCTGCATCTATATCGGGGTTTCCCATACCAAAATCTATGATATCAACATTATCTTTTCTAAGATTAGCCTTAAGACTATTTATTTCTGAGAAGATATAAGGTGGCAGCCTTTTTATCCTATAGAATTCTTCAGGCATATATGTAAACCACTAGTTCAGGGCCAAACCCATTTTTCAAACTACACCTTAGGCTCATAGCTTAGTATTACTTTCCTGACGAAAAATACCAGTTTAAGTTTCCGAGAATTTAATAAATTGGAAAGTTCTTGCAAAGTTCTATAACTTTTTGTTTGATCTGATGTTCAAATTCTAAGTTATTACCTGGACCCTTTGCCTGTAAGGATTCTAATGTATCTGCGATCCAATCTCCGACATGCTTGAATTCTTCCACTCCAAATCCTCGAGTAGTTCCCGCTGGTGTGCCTAGTCTAATCCCAGAGGTAACCATTGGTTTCTCCGTATCGAATGGTATACTATTCTTGTTACAAGTTATATTAGCATTACCAAGACTTTCTTCAGCTTCATTGCCCTTAATTTTTTTTGAGCCAACATCGACTAGAATGACATGGGTGTCAGTTCCACCAGTTACAATTCTGAAACCTCTTTCCTCTAGCCGCCCTGCCAAAGCTTGAGCATTCCTAATAACTTCACTTTGGTACATCTTGAATTCTGGCCTTAAGGCTTCTTCAAAAGCAACAGCTTTCGCTGCTATCACATGCATAAGTGGACCTCCTTGAAGGCCTGGAAACACAGCAGAATTGAACTTCTTTGCGTATTCTTCACTATTTGTAAGAATTATTCCACCTCTTGGTCCTCGAAGAGTTTTGTGGGTAGTACTTGTTGCAACATCAGCAAAATCTAAAGGGTTTGGATGCTGCCCTCCAGCCACTAGACCTGAAAAGTGTGCCATGTCAACCATAAGATAAGCATTTATTTCATCTGCTATGCTTCGGAATTTTTCAAAATTGATTTGCCTAGGTATAGCTGACCCTCCCGCGATTATCAGTTTTGGGTTATGCTTCTTTGCTAGGTTTTTAACTTCTTCATAGTCAATTTGTTCTGTATCTTTTCTAACGCCATAGTGAATAGCATTGAACCATTTTCCCGAAACGTTAGGTTTAGCTCCATGAGTTAAGTGTCCTCCAGAAGCCAGGTCCATTGCTAGAAAAGTATCCCCAGGCTTCATCAATGACATGAATACTGCCTGATTGGCTTGACTACCTGAATTAGGTTGAACATTGGCAAACTGGCAACCAAAGAGTTTCTTTACTCTTTCTATTGCTAGTGTTTCAGCCACGTCTACAAATTCGCAGCCACCATAATATCTTCTACCAGGATAGCCCTCAGCATACTTATTGGTCATTACAGAGCCTTGGGCTTGCATCACAGCTAAAGAAGTAATATTCTCTGAAGCTATAAGCTCTATCTCTTGTTCCTGTCTTTTGTTTTCATTTTCTATCGCCATAAATAGGTCAGGATCAGAAATTCTAAGGTCCTCTGTAAAAAGCGCTTTTTTTCTCTGCTTTAACATAGCATAGTCTCCCGGATTTCATTTATTGGTTTTCAATGATAAGATATGTTATTAAAATATAATAAACAATAGCACTTAAGCTATTTTGATCTAAAAGCTTTAAGTTAAATAAGGATAATTGGTTTTTCATTGAGTTGAAACAGGTTTTAGAGATTGGATACTAGTTATTTATCTATCGCATTTTCCTTTTTTCAATAAGGTTTCTCATATATAGATACGGGAATATAAATATGAGAAGGCGTGCTCTAAATACTAAGGAATTGATTCATGAAATTTAAAAAGCCATCATTCATAGCAGATATTGGAGCTGAAGCCCAGAAAGCTTTGTCTGATATTGAAGAAAAACATCAGGGATTTAAAGTTGATGAGGCTGATGTAATAGTAGCTCTCGGGGGAGACGGTTTTATGCTTGATGTATTAAATGAGTATAACAAAATTGGGCTTCCTGTATATGGAATTAATCAAGGTACTGTTGGGTTTTTAATGAATCAAGTCAAAAGTGGGGATTTAATTGATAAATTGAATTTGGCTGAGGAAACAGTGATTCATCCACTTAGGATGGTTGCTATAAAGTTAGATGGGAGTACAGAAGAGGCACTTGCTATAAATGAAGCATCATTACTTCGTAGTGGTTCACAAGCTGCTAAGGTTAAGATTATTGTAGACGGTCTTGTTAGGTTAGAGGAATTAGTATGTGATGGAGTCCTAGTTTCCACCCCGGCGGGTTCAACAGCATATAACTATTCAGCACACGGCCCTATATTACCAATAGGCTCAAATATATTGGCGCTGACAGCAATGGCGGCCTTTAGACCCAGAAGGTGGCGAGGAGCTTTAATTCCAGCTTCGGCCCAAATTGAATTGCGAGTTGAAGAACCTCAAAAGAGATCAGTGTCAGCTTTTGCAGATAGCAAAGAGGTAAAGCAGGTGACAAGTATTCAGATCAGTAGTGAAAATAAGATTTCCTACAGACTTTTGTTTGATCCAGGCCATGGTCTCCAAGAGAGAATTTTAAGAGAACAATTTTTTTGATTAAAGTAATTTGAATATAGACAAAAGGCTAAGCCAGATGCAAAAAAATTTGAACTACCCGTTTATAATGGCGTTTGTTTTATTAATTACTTCAGTGTGTCTCTATTTTTTAAGAGATGTGTTACAACCATTCATTTTTGGTGCAATTATGGCCTATTTCCTTGATCCAATAGCAGACAAAATGGTTAAATACAAAATTCCCAGACCTATCGCAGCTTCCGTTTTAATTATACTATCTTTATCAATGGTATCTATTTTTGCTATTTTCGTATTACCTCTATTTTTAGAGCAATTTAGACACTTAATACTAATTCTTCCCAATTTATATGAGTGGCTTTCAAACTTTGGTAAAGCTTGGTGGGAAAGCTTTGTTGGTGAGGAAATTAAGTTCAATGACGCCATGAAATCTATTAGAAATGAAATACAGGATAACTTGGGAACGGTGCTTGAAAGTTTTTTTGCTTCCTCCATAGCTTTAGTTAAATTTTTTACTAATACACTTATTACCATTGTTCTAGCTTTTTACCTTCTCTTAGATTGGGACCGTTTAGTAGGGTTTATTGCTAAATTAATGCCACGCAGGTATCATGAGACATGGGAGATGTTATTTGCTAGGATTGATGCGGTATTGGCTAGTTTTTTCAGGGGTCAAATACTAGTATGTTCAATACTGGCTTTATACTATGGCGTATCGCTTATGCTAGTTGGTCTTGACACAGGGTTGGTGCTTGGATTATTCGCAGGCCTCATTTCATTTATCCCCTTTGTAGGCGCAATTTTGGGTGGTGCTTTAGCAATTTCAATAAGCCTTATACAGTTTTGGCAGGAGCCTTTAATAATAATCTTAGTCCTAGCAATATTTATTATTGGACAAATCTTTGAAGGTAACTTCTTGACACCTAAGTTGGTTGGTAAATCGGTTGGCATCCATCCAGTATGGTTGATCTTTGCTCTTGCTTTATTTGGTACCTATGGTGGGTTTGTAGGCTTGCTTTTTGCTGTTCCAGTTACAGCAATTCTAGGCGTTATAATACGACACTATTTCAAAATATATTTTGCTAGCGAATTTTACACTTCAAAGGAATCTTAGGTTTGGGAAGTCAATTAAATCTAAATCTTGGTCACCGTTTTACTCTTAGTCGAGAAGACTATTATATATCGTCTGCAAATTCCTTGGCTATTAGGGCTCTTGATGACTGGACTGCACGGAATGAAACTGGGTTTATTATTGTAGGACCAAAGTCTAGTGGAAAGACTCATTTAGCATCTGTTTGGAGAAATGAAACTGGAGCTGAGGCATTAAAGGTTGATGAGGTTTCTTCTTTGAATTTTGCTAGTTTAGCAAAAGAAAAGTTTCTTGTTATTGAGAATTTAAACATCCTATCTAGTTTTAGTAAAAATGAAAAAAAGAAAGTAGAGGAAAAAATATTGCATTTGTATAATTTCTTTGCTGCCTCTGGTAGTAAAATTCTTATTACCGCTACAACACCGCCACGAAATTGGAATATCCAGATAGCTGACCTTTTATCTAGACTTATGGCTCTACAAATAACAGAACTTAGCCTGCCAGATGATAATTTGTTAGCAGCTATAATGGCTAAACAATTTGCTGATCGACAAATTCTTGTGTCCACAGAAGTAATAGGGCATGCTACGGTTAGGATGGAAAGATCTTTCTGGTTTGCAGATAAACTAGTAAAAGCTTTGGATTCTGAGTCCATGAGTATTAAAAAACCAATAAGTAAGAAACTAGTAAATCATGTTATAAATAAATTAGTTTCTTAAAGACCCAATACATAAGGACGGAGAAAAGCAGTTGGAAAAGAGAAATGAGATAAATGCTGACTTTCTGCATTATCCTGAGAACAAATCTAAGCCCCTAGTTGAGCTAGATAATGGGTCAGTTGAAAGATTTTTTAATCGCGAACTATCTTGGATAGCCTTCAACGACAGGGTTTTAGAGGAGGCTAGCAATTCTGATGTTCCGTTATTAGAACGAGTACGGTTTTTGGCTATTTCTGCAGAAAATTTGGATGAATTCTATACAGTGCGAGTTGCTGGTCTAAAAGAAATGGTTAGAGGTAATATACTTAGACTGAGCATAGATGGGTTATCGCCTGCTGAACAAATAGAGAAAATAGAGAGACTTACAAGTGCTCTGATGCAGCGACAGCAAACAATATGGAAAAGCCTTGCCCTTGAACTTGAAAAAACTGGAATAAGTATACTAACAATTCAAAATTTGAGAACAACAGATGTGACCTCGCTTGAAAAGTATTTTACCGAGCATGTTTTTCCACTTATAACACCACTTGCTATAGACCCTGCTCATCCTTTTCCTTTCATAGCTTCTGGTGGTTTTACAATGGCTATCAGACTGAGGAGAATTTCTGATGGTACTTTTTTTGAAACCTTAATACCAATTCCTTCGCAGATACCTAGGTTTCATCAATTATCAAAAAGAAGTTGTGAACTCCGTTTCTTCCCTTTAGAGGATATACTTTATAATTTTCTACCAATTGTATTTCCAGGTTATGATGTAATCGGTAAATGTGTTTTCCGTATTCTACGAAATAGCGACTTAGAGCTAGAGGAAGAAGCAGAAGACTTAGTTCGAGAATTTGAGACTGCACTAAAAAAAAGACGACGTGGAGATGTAGTTAGACTCACAATCTCAAAGGATGCCCCCAAAGAACTCTTTGATATGGTGACTAGTGCTCTTTCTGTATCACCAGAAGAAATAATTCAAATAGATGGTATAATAGGAATGTCAGATCTTTCTGAGCTTGTTACCTCAGAAAAACCAAATTTGCTCTGGAAGCCATTTAAACCGCGAACTCCGGAGCGTATAGAGGAAAACCACGGAGACATTTTTGCAACTATTCGAAGGAAGGATATGCTTATACATCATCCCTATGAGTCTTTTGATGTAGTTGTGAGATTTTTGCAACAAGCAGCTAACGATCCTGATGTAGTAGCAATACGCCAAACCTTATATAGAACGAGTAAAAATAGTCCAATCGTTAAGGCACTTTGCGAAGCAGCAGAATCAGGAAAATCAGTCACAGCATTAGTGGAGTTGAGGGCCCGATTTGATGAGGCAGCTAATATTCATCAATCTCGGGCTTTAGAGAGAGCAGGGGCTCATGTAGTCTACGGATTTCTAGATATTAAAACACATGCAAAAATGTCGGTAGTTGTTAGAAAAGAGAGTAGAAAGTTAATTTCTTATACTCATTTTGGAACGGGAAACTACCATCCTATTACGGCAAATTTTTATACTGATCTTAGTTTTTTCACGCGGGAACCTAGCTTGGCAAGGGATGCAACAAAAGTGTTTAATTATGTTTCTGGATATATTGAACCTGGTAATTTTGAGAATATAAGTTTAGCACCGTTAAATTTGAAAAAGACTATTCTTGATAATTTGGCTAATGAAAGCAAATATGCTTCCAAAGGCTTACTGGCTATGGCTTGGATTAAGCTGAATTCACTGATAGAAAAAGATGTCATTGATGCAATGTACGAAGCAAGTAATGCCGGAGTGAAGATTGATTTGGTTGTTCGTGGGATATGTGGTTTAAGGCCTGGCGTCAAAGGTTTATCAGAAAATATTAGGGTGAAGTCTATTGTGGGTAGGTTTCTAGAGCATTCAAGGATTGCTTGCTTCGGTAATGGTGATAGTCTGCCCTCAGCAAATTCAAAGGTCTATATTTCTTCTGCAGACTGGATGGACAGAAACTTAAATCGGAGAGTTGAAATTTTAGTAAAAATTAATAATCCAACGGTAAAGGCTCAGATAGTGAGTCAAATTATGGCTGCTAATTTGAGAGATCAGGCGCAGTCTTGGGTTTTACTTGGGGATGGCTCCTATTTAAGGGACAACATGAATGTTGATAAAAAATTCTGCTGCCATGATTTTTTTATGCAAAATCCCTCACTTTCTGGTAGAGGCAGAGCAATAAAAAAGAACCCACCTCAACTTCTAGTAGATGAGGGATGGTATAGCTAAAAAGCTATTTACTTAAATTAAATCAAGGATTGTCAGCAACCTCATGCGAAGTTCTGAGAAAGATATAATAAGTTCTAAATTATTGTCCAGAACCGGTATAGTAGATATTGGCTCAAATACTGTCCGTTTAGTTGTTCTTGAAGGACCGTCTAGGTCACCAAGGTATTTTTATAATGAAAAATCAAGTTGTGGTTTAGGTATTGGCTTACCTCAGACTGGTCGCCTAAATCCCAAGGGAGTAAAAAAGGCAGTCAAAGCTATAAGACGCTTTATAGCTATAACAACTAAAATGAATTTGAAAAATATTTATTTCATAGCGACTGCTGCAGTTAGAGATTCCATTGACGGACCCCAATTTGTAAACAGACTGGAGGAACAGTTTGATATTAAAATTAAGGTAATTTCAGGAAAAGAAGAGGGTATTTTGGCGGCGTCAGGAGTTTTAATGAGCTGGCCTAATGCTAATGGAATTGTTTGTGATATTGGTGGGTCTTCTTTAGAATTGGCAAGCTTAAAAGAAGGAAAGATTAAACACTCACAGTCATTTGAGTTGGGACCGTTGGCCTTAGATGATTTTCAAACCCCCGTGAAGCATATAATAATTGCTGAAAAGCTTATCAAAACAAAGGAAAGATTCCCTAATTTTGTGAGGGACTTTTACTTAGTTGGAGGCTGCTGGAGGGCCATAGCTCGTATTCATATGAGTAGATGCCGATACCCCCTTAAAGTCTTACAAGGTTATAAAATAACTGTAAAAGCTCTTAACGAAACTTTGGACTTTATAACTTGTACAAATATTTCTGCTATAGCAAAAATTACGTCGTCTTCTCATGAGAGATTAAAACTCTTACCTAATGCTTGTGAGGTTTTACGCGTACTCATAAAGAAATTTCAACCAAAATATATACTATTTTCTGGTTATGGTATTCGGGAAGGTTTAGTTTACCAGTGTCTTAACTCTGAAGTAAGAGAAATGGAGCCATTATTGGAAGCTTGTAAGTATTTGGAAAACAATAGATCAAGATTTCCTGGATTTGGTGAGTCACTATTCAAATGGTTATTACCAATTTTTCCTGAAATGAGTAAGTACGATAAAAGGCTTTATCTAGCGGCCTGTCATCTTCATGATACAATGTGGCAAGCCCATCCTGACTATAGGTCTGAGGTTTGTTTTGAGACAGTTACAGGGGCTAATCTTGGAGGAATTGATCATGAGGGGCGGATTTTTTTAGCGATTTCCTTAATGTCTAGATATAAAAGTAGTAGTTTGGATAAGATAAGCAATGAAACTATGATGATTTTGGACAAAAAACTAGTCAAAAAGGCAGTAACTTTGGGAGCCGCCATGAGGTTAGGATCAATGCTTTCAGTGACCATTGCTTCAAATTTAGAAAAAACTAAAATACTTTTAAGTAATGACAGTATATGTTTAGATCTAAAATCTGATACAGATTTTTTTGGAGAAACTGTGGAAAGGCGTTTAACCCACCTGGCTGGTTTAATGGGAGTAAAGCCAAAAATCATTGTTGAATGAATTTTTTTCTTAGACTATACGCTTTAGAGTTAACAAATGGACTTTATTTAAGGTGACGTAGGTTAACGTATGTTTAAAAAATTTAGGAAATCTAATGTACTTGACTAAGTATTTTTTACCAATACTAAAGGAAAATCCATCTGAGGCTCAAATA
>MDTB01055266.1_pt1 | contig 13673 bp, 14 predicted proteins | sample 811161 | NCBI WGS metagenome assembly MDTB01 (sample SAMN05326650, study PRJNA326480) | marine metagenome | isolation source: seawater | place: Mediterranean Sea | collected 2009
AAATTGTAGCAAATTTTTCCAAACCTAGTTTTAAATATTCCCATTCAGAAGGATTTTTCCACGATACTTTTGTTGGAAAATTTAAAATCCAAGGCTTAGAATTTTTCCATAATTGTAAAGTACCTGGTTTAAATAAACCTTGATCGCATACCTCTTTATATTTTTGATACATTTCAGGAAAGCGAAGCTTCATCTCTAAGGCTATACCCTTGCCCATAACTCCTTCGCAATTCACCGTATTCACAATGACTTTGCTGCTCGTATTAAATAAATTTCCCTTAATTTGCGTTACCATTAAAATCCCACCTATCAAATCCCGCCAAAATTGCAGTATTAGAAATATTTAATATTTTTTTAGTATACTTTTCATTAAAATTTAAATCTTTAATGCTTGAACCAACAAAATTTTGGTGTGCTTCTAAATAACGATCAGATGATTTTAAATTTTCCAAACTAAATCTTTTTAATTCAACAAATTTTTTAATGAATTTATCACCAGGAACCTTGTTAGATTTTTTTATATTAATTGTTTTATTAATTGGCAGTAAGTTCCAGTGCTCATCATGCCCCAAATAATTCCAGCAAATATAATGATCAATATCAAAGTCTGAATTTTCTAATTTTTTATTTGTAAAAATACAATTGATATTATTCTTATGAATAATTTTTTTCCAAAAATTTCTATTATATGAAAGTGATTCACGCTTTAAGTCAGGATACTTTAATTTACCAATTAAATTTTCAATTCCAGGGTTATATAAATTCATATATTTTGCCCATTCGTGTACTAACCAAAGTTCTAATAATTCATAATGATCCAAAATATATTTAACCCATTCACCTTGAAGAATGATTTTTTTTTCTTTTTCTTTAATATAATAAAGTGGTTTAAATTTTTGAAAATTTTCTAAACTATTATAAATATCATCTTTATTCTTAAATAAACCGTGCGAGCCTGATTCAGGTATTTTCTTTAAAATAGGGTAAAAGGGTCTTATCAAACGATGCAATACATACCTTAATAAAACTTCTGACTTTTCATAATTAATTTGATTTTCGAGTAAAGATCTAGTTTCAAAATCGATTTTTTTTATAATCGTATTAGTTGGATTGTTTAATTTAATACTTTGATCAGTACTATTAAAAATATCTTTCATTAGATTCTGAATTTGGTCTGTAGGACTAAATTTTAATTGGTATTGAAATGTTATAAACCAAGAAACTCTATACATAGAAATAATGATTTGTTTAAATGATACTTCCTCAGATTTGGTTTTATTTTTAATAATTTGAATTAGAGAATAAAAAAGTAAATATTTATAAGAAGCATTTGTATTTTTAAAAAGTTGCTTCAAAGCTTTTATATTTAAATTCATTTATACTTTCTTTTTTTTGGAATAACACCTCTGATGCCACCAGTTGGATCTTTGACATCTCCTTTATATCTTGGAATTATATGAATATGAGCTTGCTTCACAGTTTGACCTGCGTATTTCCCATTATTAATTCCAATGTTAAAGTCTCTTACTTTGTATTCTTTTTTTAAAAAAATCACTGTTTTTTTTACCATTTCGAAAACTTGCTGATATTGAGTTTTGGATAATTTAAAAATAGAAATCACTTTTTTTTTTGGAACTACAAGAATATGCCCTCTGGTTACTGGGTAATTATCAAAAATAACTTTGGAAAATTTATCTTCAAAAATAGGTTTAATTTTTTTAAATGTTAGATATGATTTCATTATAAATAAGAATATCTCATTAATGATAAATGATGAATTAAAAAAAAAAATTTTAAATTTTAAAAAACGTTTCAAATCCTATGCCGGGGACCATTTAAGCAAAGATTTTTATATACCTTGTTTGTTGGCAAGTAATAAACTTAAGAGGGCAACATGTGATTTTACTAGTAGTGTTTTATATCAATATGGTGAAGCACTCCCAAAGCTTGTTGATATAGAAAATGACGCTTGTCAAATTCAAATTTTAGCAGAACCAAAACTTCAAAAAAAAGACATCGAAATTTTAAAAAAAGCTATTGATAAAAAACAAAAGGAACAAATCGAAGATAAGATAATTGATGGAATTATAAATGATGCCATATCAATTGCAGAAGGTGATCAAAATAAAGAAAAAATTTTTAAAGTCTTCGCTTGGTTAATCAAACATAAAAGAATGATATTAAAATTTGCTATTTTAACCCAAGAAAACTCTAATCTTTTCCATGATAAAGCAGGTGTATTTTATTTAAATCTTGATGATAAAAAAATTGGATTTACAGGTAGCGAAAATGAAACTTATAGTGGAATGGCCCGCAATGGTGGGAGTTTTACGGTTTACAAAAGTTGGCAACCAGTTGAAAGTGATTATCTTGAAGATATAGAGACTACTTTTGATGATGCTTGGAATGATAAATTGCCCCTTTTAAAAACAAAAAAATTAAATAATAAAATTTTAGATAAGATTTCAAAGTATGCACCTGAAGATATAAAAAAATTTTTTCAAAATAATAATTTTAAAACTAAAAAAAATTGGTTTGATTTATCTAATGATGATCAAAATAATACATCGCCATTTATTAATTCCCTTGATAACGAAACTATTAAAAAATTAAATAATTTGGCATCTATAAAAAAGGAATTGCCTTTTAAATTGTGGAAACATCAAGAAAAAGCAAAAAAAATTTTTCTTGATAGCAAAAGAGGAATTTTAGAAATGGCGACGGGTACGGGGAAAACAAAAACTGCATTATCAATTTTGAAGAGCTTGATAGATCAAAATAAAATAGATAGTTGTATCATCTCCACATTTGGGACACCTTTGCTAAATCAATGGCATAAAGAAATATTAGAATTTTTTCCTTTTATTAATCAAGGAGGAAAATTTTCTAAAATTTTTAGATCATATGATAAATTTAAACAACAAGACAACTATTTACTTTCTCCAAAAAATTCACTTATTATTACTGAATGGAGATTCTCCTTGCCTTATATTTTAAAAAACCTGAATACAGATCAACAAAAAAAAACTTTAATAATATATGACGAAATTCATGGCCTCGGAGCACCAAAGAATATTGAAAGTTTAAATGGCCTTCATAAAAATTTTGTATATAGATTAGGATTAAGCGCCACTCCCGAACGTGAATATGGAGAAGATGGCAACAATTTTATATTATCTGAGATTGGACCAATAATAGACCGTTATGAACTTACAAATGCTATTAAGGATAATATACTCTGCGAATTTGAATATGTGCATGCAAACTATGAACTTCTTGATGATGAGAGAAAAAAAATAAATGGAATTATTGCTTCTGCAGAATCAATGCGAAAAAATGGAGAGTATGTTGACGATAAAATTATAGCGCGAAGAATATCAAATGTTTACAAAAAAGCTGAAGAAAAATTTGATGAATTTAAAAAAATTTTAGAAAAAGATGCATCAATAATAAATAGCTGTATTATTTTTGTGCACACAAAAAATTGTGCTAAAAAGATTTCTAATATTATTCAGCCATTTACTAATAAATATAATGAATTTTTTGACGATGAAAATGAAGAGCGGCTTTTAAACTTTGCGCAAGGTAATTTAGACTGCCTAATATCATGTCATAAGTTGTCTCAAGGAATTGATATTCAAGGATTGAAAAACATTGTAATAATTGCCTCTGATAAATCAAAACTTGAAACAATACAGAGAATCGGAAGATGCTTGAGAAAAAATATTAAAGATCCATTAAAAACAGCAAGAGTTGTTGATTTTATAAGTTCAGATTATAAAACAGATGAAGAAAGAAAGAACTGGCTGAACGAAATTTCAAAAACTAAAAATAAATAAATATGGCAATTGATAAAGAAGTTAAATTAGCAGTCGAAAAAATTATTAATGAAATGAAGCTTTCATCAGATTTTCAAAATATGTTTATAAGATATTTAGAATACGAAAGTGAATTAGAAACAAATGATGACGAAAGAGCAAGACGAATGGATCTTTTAAAAAAGGAAATACTTAATGAATCTTAATATTATTAGCTGGGAAGCAAAAGGATTAAGGTGTCCAGACGGTATAATTAACTTAAAGTCTAATGGAAAATTTAAAGAGTTTAATTTAATCCAGATGCCAAATTATACAGGTAAGACCAGCTATAAAGAGTTAATTCAGGCTTCTTTAAGTGGATCATTAGAAAATAAATCTAGCAAAGATATATGGAAATACAGGGATAAAGATAATTTTAAAGAGAATGGTTTTTTTAAATTAGAAATAGAAAGTGATGGTCAAAATATTATTTTTGAAATTTCTTTTAACTTTGAAGATGAAGAAACGAGTAAAGTAAAATATACAACAACTTATCCAAATGAAGGTGGATTGCAAAACGGTCATAAGCCGCCAATAAAATTTAAAAAACTTTTTGATGAAGACTTTGTAAAACTTTTTGTATTTGATGGTGAGATGGCAAATGATTTATTAGACTCATCAAAAAATAAAGCATACGAATGTATTGACTCATTATGTCAATTAAATATTTTTGACAAAATTCAAAATACTTTAGAAAAAATATTACGAAGATAGGCTTCAAAAGGAAAGCACAAAAGCAAAAACAGATGTGGCAATAACTAAGCAACTTAACAAAATTAAAGTTTTAAAAGATAGAATCAAAAATATAGAGGATAAAAAGCATGAAAATGAAAATGAATTTAAAAATAATGAAAAAGAAATCAAAAGACTCCAGGATGATATTTCTCATGATGATTCATTAGAAAAAAAATTTAGAGACGACCTAAATCAAAAAAAAGATATTTTGAAAAATTTAGAAAATCAAATCAAAATAGACTCTAAAAATTTTTTAAGTACTATAAGAAACCCAATATATTTGAGTACTAAAACAACATTATCATTAAAAATTTTTCGAGAAAGTTTGAATAGAATGAAAATACCTGCGCATGTAACAAAGTCTTTTTTTGAAGAGTTAATAGAAGAAGCGAATTGTATTTGTAATAGAGAAATGAACTCAGATTCAAAAAAGGCAATTGAAGAAAATAAACAAAAATATTTTGATCATGATCAATCAGGTGTGTATAATCATATTAAAAGTGAGATTAATGATGCACTTGAAAGTAAAGATTTTGATCAAAATTTAATCGAAAATTTAAAAGAAAATTTCAAAAAACTATTAGATAATAAGGAAAAAGCTAGTACTGATGTCGAAATCTCTGAGTCTAATTTAGCAAAAAATTCTAATGAAGATGTAAGAAAAAAAATTGAAAAAAGAAAAGAATTAGAATTGCGTCAAGAGGAAATACTTAAAGAAAATAATAAATATGAAGAGACCGATGATAATAAGGACTATGAAAATACAAATAGTTTAAAAAAATTAAAAGATGAATTAAAAATTTCTGAGCATCAGCTTGAGCAAGTTCAAGAAAATAGAGATCTAACAAAAGTAAAAAAAATTATTGAAGATCTTTGTAAAAATTCAAAATTAGAGTCTAAATTAATGATAAAAAAATCAATAATAGATAAATGTAACAATAAATTGCTAGAGGTATTAAAGGCAAAAAACCCTCTTCAAATAGATGATATTGAAGGATCAATTAATCTAAAAGGACAAGAAGGAGCTAGTGAAGGACAAAAACTTGCTACTGGCATAATTTATCTATCAACACTTCTTTCTAGAGAAAATTATAAATTACCTACAATTTTTGATAGTCCATGTGGTGCTATTGATTTGCATGTTAGAAAAGATTTAGCAGATGCAATAACCAATATAGTACAAGGTCAATTTATAACATTTGTTCAAGGTAGTGAAAGACGTTTTTTTACTGAAGTATTTGAAGATGAAGTTACTGATGATAAAATTTATTATTTAACAGTTCTGAGAAAAGATAGATTTTCTAAAGAAGAAATACCAGCTATTCCTGCAAATGCTTTTGAGAGTAATGATTCATATTTTATTGAAGATAAGAATTTTTTTAACAATTTTAACCCTAAAAGAGAAAGTAAGAATGTTTAGATTTCAAAAAGATCATAGAAAGTGGTTTAAAAATATAAGAGGCGAACTTAATTATGATTTTGATGCATTCTATATGTGTTTTGTTGCCGGTGTAGCAACAAACAAAAAAATTGATTATGATAATTCTAGTGATTCTGATTTAATTGACTACTTCCCCGGAGAATACACAAAAACATCAAAGCTAATTATATCTTTATTTCTAGTCGCCGAAAGTTTGAGTTTGGGTATAAATATTTCAAAAAAAAATGAGGCAATACAACACTTAAATACCTTTATTGATCCTGATACACAATCTAGACTTTCTAGAGATGGTTATAAGTCAATTAACCAGTATGCAGCTGGTGGATATGAGGTTATAACAAATGAATTACAACAACCATTTAAGCTTGGAATATTTTTAACTTTTTATCATGATATGATAGATAAAAAATTTTCTGAAAATAAGCTTTTTAATTCTTTAAACAATTAACTTAAATTCAAATATTGATTTATCGATCGATTTCTATCATTAAAAACTAAATAAATTCCTCGATTAATATGTGCTCGAAGAAACTTATTTAAGTTACTTTTTGTTATTTCAATATTATTTTTTCTGAGATTTCTAATTAATAAGCCAATATAAACTGGGCCATACTTTCCAGAAAAGGTTTCCCAGGTCATTTCAACACCATCAGCTGCTTCGTCTACATTACGAGGAAGTGCATCATCTTTAATCGATGTACAAAATGCCAATCGACATAAAACATTCCAGTACTTAATTTTTGTAATTGCTTTTAGACGAACAAGAGAATTTTTATTTTGTGATGAAGTAAAAATAGTCTCCATTTGAATGTCTTTAAAGTTAAGCATTATAAAAATATCCCTCCTCTACTTTGCTTCCATTTTCTTTAGTATCAAAATTGACAAGGTAAGATTTTGCAATACTATTTTTCATTTTACTTAAATAATTTTTATTAATCTCTTCATCAGTTGAAAGAAGAATAACTTGGTGAGATGCATTTGGAAAATATTTATCTACTAAGTTTAATCGGTGTTTAGAGTCTAGTCTTCCAAGTGGTGTATCAATAATAGTTGGTGACGTTTTGTTTGATGCACGAGCTAGTGCCCACAAAATTGCAACTGCTAACAGTTGTCTTTCTCCAGCAGATAATTGATCAGTTTCTAAGACGCGGTCTTTATTATCAAATAATAAAAGTTCAAAAGTTTCTATGTCAATTTGAACTTTTTTTAAGAAATTTCTTTTTCTAATTAATGTATTAAAACAATCTGCAATTTCTTTTTGCAATTTATCAATATGATAAACTAATACCTTCTTTTTAAAGTTTTCCATAATGATCTTAGTTTTGTCTGAATAATTCACAAATCGTTTAGCATCTAATGCTTTGGTTTGAACCTCTGCATCAATTTCATATAACTTTTTTAATTTAGCCTCGATAGGCTTTTGCTCGTGTTTCTTTGATGCAATTTGTTCATTAAATTGTCTGATATTAGCCTCAAGACCAATAAGCTTTTCTTTTAGTTTCTTTTGATTATCAATTAATGGTTTGATTGTATTATCTGTTGGAATTTTTTTAATCTTTAGCTCTAAAGTATCAATTTCTTGTATAGTTTTATCATATTGCTTAGAAAGTTTTTTTTGAGCCTCTTCAGTCTTGGGTAAAGATTCATTGAGATAATTATCAAGTTGATACAGGTTTAAACCTGCAATGTTTGCAAGACTTTGATTGTTCTGATCCAAGCTTTGGGTTTGTTTTTTTAAGAATTCAGAAAGCTTATTTAAAAATTGATCATCTTTACAATGATCTTTCGAAAAGGATTGAACATCATCAGATAATTTTTCTCTAGCTAATTTGATTTCTTCACTTTCATTTTGTTTAAGATCTTGTGATAATAATTCTCTCAAATCATTTAAATTATCTCTTACAAACAAAAGCGGTCCATCATTTGCAATAAGGTCTATAATTTGTTCATGAATCTCTTCAAGTTGAGCCTGTTTATCGATCAGTTGTTTTTCAATTTCTTTTCTAGAACTATAAAAATTTAAACCACTTTTTTCGAGCTCTTGGTCTAAACTTTTTATCGTAAATTTAACTTTACTTGCCTCATCCTCAATTTTTATCTTTTTATCCTCTAGGCTTTTTGCATCTTTTTCTATTGTATTGATTTCCTTATTTAATTTATCAATCTCACTCTTTTGTTTATCGTCTTTGGTGACTAATGAGGCTTTTTTTCGAAATTCATTTAAATCATCTTGAAGTCTGGTTACGATTTCAAGACCTAGCAATGAATTAATTGATTTTTTTAAAACCTCTTTTGATTGATCAAGATCTGCTAACTGCTCAATCTTTTCTCCATCAAAGAAGAATAGCTGGGCTACTTTTGATGGTAAGATCTGTTCGATATAATTATCCCAATCTTGAGTTACAACTTCACTGAATTCATTATCAATATAAACATGAAAAGTTTCTTTAATTTTTTCATTAACTAATTTCCATGATCGGTTGACTTTAAAACGTTCAGTTTCTCCTTTATTTTTTCGGGTAAACTCTAGAGTAATTTGAGCGCCATCATCAACGTGATCTTTATTGATCGATTTTTCTAAAAACTTTTCATAAGACAAATTTTGACTTTTAAAAATATTTGAATTCTTTCCGTAAAGTAAAAAGTCAATTGATTGAAGAAAAGTGGTTTTTCCAGATCCATTCATAGCACCAATTAAAATAATTGGTTTCTTTTTATTCGTCGTTTTAAGATCAAAGGTTTGCAAACCTTTATAAATTCCGTAATTGTGAAGTGATAAAGTTTCTAAGTTCATTTTTCTGCTTTAAGTTCCGGTAAATCTAATTCACCATTTAAATTTTGAATTGCTTGAATGTTAGGAGCTGCACTTTCAGGATTTTTTTGATCCAATATTTTTTTCTTCTCTCTTGCATAATTCAAAGCATCATCTTTATCTTCAAAGAACGATTTTTTAAAAACCTTTTCAAATTCATCATGCAAACCATGTCGACGGTTTGATTTAAAATATTTACGTTCAACTTCTAATAACCCTCTCGCAAGCTCAAAAGTTAAATCATCCTGACCACATTCTTCCTTTAAAATTTTCATAATATTCTGATCAAATAAATGATTGTCTTCTAAAGGCTCGAATTGATAACGATCCTTGGCTTCTTCTTTACAAATTTTAGGAACAAGATCTTCAGTTTCTAATTTTTCATAAAACCAAATCTTTCTAATATGATCGAGCTCCTCTTGGGAGATTGCTTGAAAAGATTTTAACTCTTTTGGAAGCTTAGGATTTTTTAATACTTTCTCTTGAGCCTTAAGCAACAAACGAAGCCATTGCTCTCGACTTTTTTGCGTATAAGGACCTGGGACTGAGCGGCTATCATCATCTTTAAAAAGCTGAATATTTCCAGTTAATCTTCTAAAATCTCTTTGATCACTGTCACGTTCATCAAGCATATTTCTAAATTGTAGTAACGGTTCCATCCAAGATTTTTCATCATCATTTTGAACCATCGCTGACATGGATTTATCTTTTTGAACTAGAGTACATGTCCAGCATCCAAATCTAGAGTCACCACAACTTGGTGTACTACTATCAACTACGAGTGGACACTCTCCACCTTCTGTTGCACCTTGATACATGCTCAGCAAATCTTTGTTGTTTATTCCCCATGGTGAGCCATCTTGTAAAAGATAAAGCCATACATCGTCATTTGACCAATCTTTAATTGGTAAAAACGTTGATACAGTCGTGTTATCGCCGTGGGCTTGGAAATGCTCTCTTGTTGCAAGCTTTTCCCTTTTGGTAATTTGAATATTTCGGTTAGAACTTTCTGCTTTTCTAGTTCCTAAAACTAAAATCACTTCACCGTGTTGACTTGCCGTTTTTTGAATAAAATTTTCTGAAGCTCTAATTTTTAATCTTGGTGTACACCAACGAAATTGTCTTCGAGGAGCAGGATATCCTTTTCCAATTAAACTGACCCAAAAGGTATCTTCTATGGCTGGCGTTAATAAATTTGGATGAACAGGTAACCCTGCCTCAACAGCTTTTTGTTTTAAAAGTTTCAAAGAATTATTAACCCATATTGAAACAATTGGGTTTTCAACCAAAGTATCGGTGGTCATCACATTTAAAGGTTTAATAGGTCTTCCTTCTTTTTTTAATTTCTCTAACGCTCTCCACATAACTTGAAGAATAGCCGAGCTATCTTTTCCTCCAGAATAACCAACGATCCAAGGAATGTTATCTGCTGAATAAAGTTCAGCTACATAATCTGTTAATTCATCAATCGTCTTTTTAAATCCCAATTGATCAAAAATTGATTTTCGTTTTGGGCTAACTGACATTTTTTAAACCTTTTTTTAAATTTATTTCTAAATTTTGCTCTTCAGGAGTAAGTTTCATTCCATAAGCTTGTTTAATCACATTGGACACTAATGTAATTGCTGCATTCGTTTTAATCACACGTCCATTTACAATCACTCGATTTTTCCAAATTTTATTATTTTTTAACCAATTAATTTTATTTAAATTCTTAATTTTTGTTTTCCAATTGTTAGGATATTTTTCAAATAATTGCTTTCCCGATAGCCCAATTGCCTGCAGAGAAACAACATGAGTATTTAAATAATCTTTTCTAACTTCACTTGCAGCAATTTTACCAATACGAACGGCTTGCCATTTTTCAAATTGTTCTCCGACTGTATCCCAAAATTCTATCATACGCTTAACTGTTTTATCCATTTGTTTTTCAAATCCGGTAGGTAATAAATATTTAGTTGCTGAATAAATTCCACTAAATGGAAACATCTTAGAGCTTCTTTCAGCTAAAGTAGATCGTTCCATTTCAATAACACCTTGAAATACTGATGCTTCAAGAACTACTCTTCTTACAACTTCTGCAATCATATCGCGGTGATCATATAATCTTGCAATAGATGTTGCTGGACGAATAGCGTGACGATTTAAATCAGAGAACATTTGTTGGCTTTTTTTCAAACCTCGATCTTTAAAAAAGACAACAGCGACTGTTTCTTTTCCAAGACTAGGATTTTCGGCTAAAGCTTTTTCAATTGCAGCTCTTCGATGTTGGCCGTCATTAATCATCAACTTTGCATCATTAGAAATAATTAATTGACCCACATCACTATCTTTTCCCTCAAGCTTAATAGGTTTAAATTCTACCTTTCCATCAATAGATGCTGTGAGTGCTGAAAAAATATAACTTTTTGGATTTTCTAAGATGTATCTTGCAATTTCAGGAATTCTTGATTTATTAATATGTCTTTGTGCACGAAGTTCTGCTGGAATAACTTCTTCGTTAAAGACAAATAATCTAGGAATAGTTGCCATTTCACACATTACAGAAAAATATTCATCCCCAGCTTGCTTGCCTCGGATGGCTGCAAAAGTGTGTGAATTTAAGCTCATAATCCTTATTATATCTATAGAATCAGTTGTTTTTTGTTTGTTATTCATTTAACATACAAGTATCAAGAGTCAACATACATATGGAACCAGTTTATTTAGATTGTAACGCGACAACGCCTTGTGAAAAGGAAGTTCTTGATGTGATGAATCGCTATTTAGTTGAAGACTTTGGAAACGAAGGATCTCACACTCATCAACATGGTACAAAGGCAAAAGCAGCTGTTAACCTTGCAAGAGATCAAATTGCGAATATATTAAACTGTTCTAGAAATGAAATTACTTTTACCTCTGGTGCAACTGAAAGTAATAATATTGCAATTTTGGGTCTTGAAGAATTTGGAAACAAAAATAACAAAAAACATATCATTACATCAGCCATCGAACACAAAGCAGTATTAGAACCTATTGAAATATTAAAATCTAAAGGATTTGAAGTTGATATAATTTCACCTGATCAAAATGGTAGAATTCAAGCTAAAGATATTCAATCAAAATTAAGAGAAGATACTTTGCTCGTATCAATCATGTCAGCAAATAATGAGACTGGTGTGATACAGCCTATTGAAGAGATTGTTAAAATTTTAAACCCCAATGTTTATTTTCATGTCGATGCTGCCCAAAGCTTTGGAAAAATTATTGAGCCCTTAAAAGATAAAAGAATAGATTTAATATCATTTAGTGGTCATAAAATTTATGCAAGCAAAGGAATTGGTGGACTTATGACACGACTTAGAGATTTTGAAAAACCACCATTACACCCTATCGTATTTGGCGGAGGTCAAGAAAAAGGGCTTAGACCAGGAACGTTACCTGTTTTTTTAATTGCTGGTCTTGGAAAAGCTGCAGAACTTGCATTGAAAAATTATAAAAAAAGAAATGAAAAAAATATCAATATACAAAAACAATTTATAAATTTTTTAAATGAATACAAAGTTCATTTCAATGGTGATATTGATCATCTTCTTCCTAATACGATTAACTTTTCTATCCCTGGTGTTGATAGTGAAGCTTTTATGCTTTTATCAAAAGATATTATGTCAGTATCAAACGGATCAGCATGTACTACTTCAAGCTATCAACCTAGTCATGTGATTACATCAATGACTGACAATGATACTATTACAAAAGGGGCAATTAGAATTTCTTGGTATCATCAAACAAAATTGGATAATAAATTTTTTGATAATTTTAAAAATTTGATACAAAAATTAACCTAAATATGGAATTTTTTTTAATTTGTTTTTTTGTAATTGGTTCAGCTTTATATTTAGGATACAAAAAAAATAAAAAAAAACACAATTCTATTAAAAGGGCAAATACTCAAAAAGATGATCGCAAAGCATTCAATCAAAAGTATGCAAGACAATTTAGAGCATTAGGGAGAAAAAAAAATAAAGACCCAAAAGAATTTAGAAAACTTTATTCTAAAATGGCTAGAGAAAAAAAAGAAAAAAATTATAAATAATTTTTTATTATTTAAACTCTTGTTTGGCTGTTAAACCATCCTTGGATGTTCATAATATCTAAATCATTACAGGTTAAATGACCGCCTCTATCTTTTAAATTTTCATAATAATTTCGAACTTGTTCTAAAACCTGACCGTTTCTAAAAGAAAAAGTTTTATAAAATTTTGGAATCCAGTGATTAGTTAAAATTTTATTATGTTTTTCAACTCCCTCAACATATCTAAGGGCAACGCCAAGCATAAGAAGCATTTCAAATACATTTCTGTGTGAAAATAAAATTTTTTTAATATTTGCTGTAGCTAATTTTCTTTGTAACTCTATACAAAAATTTTTATTCTGTTCATCTTCTGGAGTTAACATCTCCTGGTCAATTGGGTTAAAAATTCTACTTTTATAACCTTCTCTTCTAAAAATTGATGGGGATGTTGATGACCCATGGACTATTAAATAAAATGCCTCATTCCATTCTCTTTCACTCCAACCAAGACCAAAATAAGAATTCCAATTCTCAGAAAGTGCAATAATTGTAGCTTCTTCAAAATTAAATCTATTTAGGTCAATTACTTTGTCCATTAATGAAAAATTTTCTGGCATCTAAAATCCGAAAAATAATTTGAGAATATAAAACAAACCAAAACCGCAAATGATGAACAGAATTAAACCTGTGAGTAATTGCCAAATAAATGAAAACATACTTTAGATATATGAATGGATTAGATAAATTTAAACCCATGAAATTTTTCATATTCTT
>MDTB01044514.1_pt1 | contig 13672 bp, 12 predicted proteins | sample 811161 | NCBI WGS metagenome assembly MDTB01 (sample SAMN05326650, study PRJNA326480) | marine metagenome | isolation source: seawater | place: Mediterranean Sea | collected 2009
ATCTTGATGAAGGTCAAGAAGTAGAGTACGACTTAGTAGAAAATAATGGAAAAACATCAGCTGAGAATCTTAAATAGATAAAGGTTAAAATTGTTTTACAACCGGTAGCACGTCTACCGGTTTTTTTTATCCAAGTAGAATTCTTATAGATAAAAGTATTGAGACAATAACTAATACAGGCCTTACAACTTTCTCACCATTTTTAATAGCAAACTTAGACCCAGTATACGCACCTGCTATTTGAGCTACCGCCATAACAAGTCCTAGATACCAAATTACGTAACCTTGAAAGGCAAAAATAATAAATGCAGCAAAATTAGAAGATAGATTTAATAATTTTGTAATTGCTGTTGATTCCATAATATTTGCACCCTTAATGATGATGAAAGCTAAAACGAAGAATGAACCTGTTCCTGGCCCAAAAAAACCATCATAGAAACCAATCGCAAAGACAACAAGATTAAATATAATAATTAATTTTTCATTCTTTTTTACACCAGTTGGTCCTTTATTAGTAATAAAGAATATTGCAGCACCTATAAGAAGTACTGGAATTACTGATTCTAAAGTTTCATTTGAAATCCTACTTACTAGTAGAGTGCCAATACCTGATCCTATGAATGATAAAGCAGTATAAAAATACTTTTTTTTCTCAACTAGGAATCCATTTTTGTAATAGTTGTAAGTAGAAGTAACTGTTCCAAAACATGACTGAAATTTGTTTGTTGCTAATACATTTAGTGGGGATATTCCCACTAAAAGCATTGACGGTGTAGTTAATAAACCTCCGCCACCAGCAATTGAATCAATTAATGAGGCAAAAAATGCAACAACAAATAATATTGCATAAACAGTCGTTTCTTCGTATACATACTCCATAGTTTGTCATATAAGTGTATCTTTAAAATTTAATAACGTTATAAAATTGGAATAATGTTGTTGGAATGTCAAGATTTATTAAAAGGATATTTTTAGTAGACATGTTGAATATACAAAATTTAAAATAGATCTTATGAAATATTTTGGCTGCATAGATCAAGGAACTACAAGCTCGAGATTTATAGTATTTAATGATAAGGGTCAAATTGTTGCCAATCATCAACAGGAGTTTACACAGTATTTACCAAATGAAGTTTCTGTTGAACATGATCCAATAGAAATATGGGATTCAGTCATAAATTGTATTTCAAAAATTGATAATGAATTTTCAATAAATCAATTAGATAGTATCGGTATAACTAATCAAAGAGAAACAACGCTTGCATGGAGAAAGTCAACTGGAGAGCCTTTGCACAATGCTCTAGTCTGGCAGGATACACGCACACAAGATATTTGTAATGAAATTAAGCAAATAGAGGAGTTGTCTGATGAATTCTCAAAAACGGGATTACCTATAGCAACATACTTTTCTCTTTCTAAGATAATATGGCTTTTAAGAAATGTAGATGAAGTAAATAAAGCAAAATTAGATAACGATCTATGTTTTGGGACAATTGATTCGTGGCTTTTATATAAATTTACCGGTAATCATGTAACTGATGTAACAAACGCAAGCAGAACGTTATTAATGGATCTTAATACTTTGAATTGGATGGACAATGTTATAAATAATCTAGATATTCCATTAAATTCTTTACCTTCAATAAAGCCTTCAATGTTTAATTACGGTACAAATGAAGATATTTTAAAAAATGTACCTATTACAGCCGTTTTAGGAGACCAACAAGCTTCATTATTCGGACAAAACTGTATTGCTTCTGGTGATGTAAAAAATACATATGGAACTGGATGTTTTGCATTAACAAACACAGGTTCAGAAATAGTACATTCTAATAATGGCTTACTTAGTACAGTTGCGTACCAAAAAGATGGTGAGAAACCACAATACGCAATAGAAGGGTCAATTTCAATTGCTGGTGCTGCGGTTCAATGGTTAAGAGATAACTTAAACATAATTAAAGAAAGTTCTGAAGTAGAAGCCTTAGCAATGTCTGAAAAAGATAATGGTGATGTATATTTCGTGCCTGCATTCTCTGGATTATTTTCTCCACATTGGGATGAGACTGCTAGAGGAGTATTAGTTGGTCTTTCAAGGTTTTCAAATAAATCACATATTGCAAGAGCTGTTTTGGAATCTGTTGCTTATCAATCTAATGAATTGCTCGAATCTATGGAAAAAGATATTGGAATAACATTTGAATCGGTAAATGTAGACGGTGGAATGGTTATTAACAATCTTCTAATGCAATTTCAATCTGATATTTTTAATAAAAAAGTTATTTCTCAGGAAATTAATGAGATTACTGCTTTAGGAGCAGGTGCAGCCAGTTTTCTTTTCATTAATAACCTCCCATTAGATAACATTAATTCATTCATTTCTCAATCAAAGACATGGAATCCTAATATGGATAGTAAACAGCGTGAACATTATTTAGACAAATGGAATAAAGCTATTAACAAATCAAAACAGTGGACATAACAAAAATATTAATTTACGTTTACGTACTCTTTTTTGTTGGAGCTGGATTGAATCATTTTTTAAATCCACAATTTTATGATGCAATAGTTCCAAACTTTATTCCATATCCAAGATTTGTTCACCAATTTACTGGAATACTTGAAATATTTATTCCTCTTCTATTCTTTACAAAATATAGAAAAGAAGCAGCAATATTGATGATTATTCTTCTTGTTATTCTTTACGGTGCAAATCTTTATGTATGGATTAACAATCTTCCATATGGACGCAATTACTGGAGTAATCAACAGCATTTTTTAAGATTTTTATTACAACTTTTCTATATTGGTATTGCATATATTATCTATTTATATGAATGAACTAAAATTTCCTGATAAATTTCTTTTTGGTACAGCTGTTGCTTCATATCAGGTTGAGGGTGGTATTTATAATAATGATTGGACAATTTGGGAAAATAAATCTAATTCTGTTTGCGTAGAGCCATGTAATGAAGCATGTAAGCATTACGAAATGTTGGATCAGGATATTGATCTTCTTGTAAAGCTTGGTATTAGAGCATTCAGATTTTCAATAGAGTGGAGCAGGGTAGAGCCAAATGAAGGCTCGTTTGATAATGATGCAATTAATCATTATGTTGAAAAAGCCAAAAAACTAATTTCTAATAATATTACTCCTATAATTACATTTCATCACTTCACTACGCCAGAGTGGTTATTCAACAAAGGCTCCTGGCTAAACCCTAAAGCTGATATTTATTTCAATACTTATGTAGACAAACTTATGCAATTATTACCAAAAGAGATTGTATATTTCAACACAATAAATGAACCAGGAATATTTGCATTCTTTGGGTACTTTTCAACTAACAAATTCCCTCCTGGCATAGCTAGCGAAACAAAATTTATAAAAGCATCAGAAAATATTATGTCAGCTCATAAAAAAGCATTAAAAACAATCAAAAAACATAATCAACACGCAAAAGTTGGAATGACACATGCTCTACAGGAGTGGGAAGACGAAGATAACAATAAATTAAAAGAATATTTGAAATATCATCTTGAGGATAAATTTTTAGACGCTTCTATAGATGATGACTTTATCGGATTACAAACTTATACAATCGTAAGATATCCAAAAAATATTTTTTTAAAACTTTCTAATGCTTTACTTTTAAATATTGGGGTTATTAGAAAATATGTTTTACCTCGTATTATTCAAATTTTTGCTGGAAGGAATGGAGCAATTACAAGTGAAACACGAACAACAAAAATGGGGTATGAATATAGACCAGAAGCAGTTCTATATAATCTCAATAGGCTTAGGAAAATATTCCCCAATAAAAACGTATTCATAACAGAAAATGGAATTGCAACTGATAATGATGATGAAAGAATTGAGTTTGTAACATCTGTATTAAAAGATGTACATAAATTTCAAGAAGAACATAAAAATATAATCGGTTACTTGTATTGGTCTTTACTTGATAATTTTGAGTGGGACCTTGGTTATCAAATGAACTTTGGATTGGTTGAAGTAGATAAAAATGATTACTCTCGCAAACCACATAATTCTGCATATTGGTTTGGCAATATTTCTAAAACAAATAATTTATCAAATTAAAAGTTAAAAATTAATATATATTTATGTACATAATTGCGGGATCAACCGGAACTTTAGGAACAGCAATTGTAAATGCTATGGCTAAAGATAATGAATTGTTTCTTATTGGTAGAGATGAAGCTAAATTAACAGAACAAGCTTCCGCAATTAATGCAAATTATCAAGTTATAGATCTTAATAATACTGTAGAACCCAGAGAGTTTACAAAAATTATAGACACGGATACTGAAATAAAGGGACTGATAAATTGCATTGGTTCAATATTAATAAAACCTTTACATGGAACTTCCATTGATGAATTTAATGATGTTATAAAGACTAATCTATTTTCTTCATATTATTTATTAGCAAGTTTTGCTAGAAAAATGAAAAATGGTTCTGCTATATTTTTTTCATCTATTGCAGGTTCAAAAGGTCTGTCTAACCATGAAGCAATTGCAGCTGCTAAATCAGGTATTGAAGGGTTTGCTAGATCAGCAGCCGCTACTTATGCAAAAGATAATTTAAGAATAAATGTTATTGCCCCAAGCATTATGGATTCAAAAATGTCAGAAAAAATACTTTCATCAGATGCTGCAAGAGATGTATCTAAAAATATGCATCCTATTTCGAAAATTGGAGATGCAGATGATATACTTCCTGTTATAAAGTGGTTATTGAGCCCAGATGCTAAATGGGTCACAGGTCAGACCATTCATGTTGATGGCGGTCTATCTACTGTAAAGCCAAGATAAATAGAGGGGGAGCAATGTCAGAAACAAAATATCTTGAAACACATGAATGGTACATAGTAGATGGTGACAATGTAACTGTTGGTATTTCTGACTATGCACAGGGTGAGCTTGGAGATATAGTCTTTGTAACATTACCTGAGGTAGGTCAAGAATTTAATAAAGGTGATTCAATTGTAGAAGTTGAAGCAACTAAAACTGTTGCTGAAGCATATGCACCAATGAATTGTGTTATTACGGAAGTAAATTTAATTTTAGAAACTGAACCAGAACTAATTAATAATGATCCAGTTGGTAAAGGCTGGATGGTTAAAGCAGAAATAAAAGAAATGGATGATTCTGGTATGTCCTACCAGCAATATGAGTCATTTATTTCTTAATGTCAGAAAGTAAAACCACCTCTCTATACGATTTTCATTTAAGTAAAAATGCAAAAATAATTGATTTTGCTGGTTGGTCTATGCCATTTTCTTATGATGGTACATTAAAAGAACATCATTATGTAAGAGAGTCAGCAGGATATTTTGATGTATCTCATATGGGTAGACTTCGATTAAATTATACTCAAATTGATGATATAAATTATTTAATCTGTTCAGATCTTAAAAATATAAGTAATACAAAAGCACTTTATTCTATTTTTATTTCAGAGGAAGGAACTGCCATTGATGATGTTATATTTTGGAAATTTGATGATGATTTAATACTTATCTGCAATGCAAGTAATACAAATAAAATTAAAACACATTTAGATATACATTCAATTAATTATGAAGATCTCACTACTTCTACAGATTTAATTGCTGTCCAAGGTAAGAATGCAATAGATATTGTTAGCAATATTATGCCTGTTCCTGACAAATTCTCTACTTTAGAAGATGGCAAATACATATATGCCAGAACAGGATATACAGGTGAGGATGGTCTTGAAGTTATGCTTGACACTAATGACACGCTTGGTTTTATATCTAAATTAGAGGCCGAAGGAGTTAAAGCTTGTGGTTTAGGATCAAGAGATACATTAAGACTAGAAGCATCCTTACCTTTATATGGGTTTGAATTAACTGATGATATTTCACCAATTGAAGCAGGGCTTAAATGGACTGTAACCAATAAAGATGACTATTTAGGAAAAGATGTTATTGATTACCAAATTGAGACCAAAGACCACAAGCACCTAAAAAAATTTAAGTTAAATGCTAAACAGATAGCACGTACCGGAACAATTTGTACTTCTGATGGGGTAGAAGGCATTGTAACATCTGGCAATATTTCACCAATATTAGGCTACCCAATTGGTTTTGTTTTATTCAAAAGTAATCCTGCTGACGATTTAGTAGAGTTTGACATTCGTGGTAATTTAATAGAGGGAAATTTGTTATATAAGAGGTTTTTAAGTTAATGTTTGTACCACATTCTGAAATTGATTTGAAGAAAATGTTCGAAGAACTATCTATAAGTTCTTTGGACGACTTATTTACACACATACCTGAAACATTAAAGCTGAATGATGGTTTAAATGTTCCTCCATCACTCTCTGAGCTTGAATCTATAAGTTACTTTGAGAATTTAGAATCTAAAAATATTCAAAATCTAATATGTTTTGCTGGTGGGGGACATTACGACGTTTATTTACCACAAACAGTTAAATCCTTAACAATGCGACCAGAATTTATGACATCTTATACCCCATATCAAGCTGAGATTTCGCAGGGGATACTTCAAGTACTGTTTGAATATCAATCACTTATATGTGATTTGACTGATATGGAACTTGCAAATGCATCACTTTACGATGGTGCAACTTCAGTTGCAGAAGCAATATCTGTAGCTATCAACAAAACAAAAAGAGACAATGTAATAATATCAAACGGTTTTAATCCTAATACCAAGGAAGTTGTAAACACTTTAGTCGATAGAAATAAATTTAATGTTAACTATGTAGATTTAGTTGATTACTTATTTCCAGAAGACTATGTTTTTTCACAAAATGATGCAGCATTTGTTGTTTCACTTCCTCATTATGAAGGTTCTGCACAAGATTTAACATCTATAGTTCATAACGCAAAAGCAGCAGGTGTAGTTACTATCTGTTACGCTGATCCATCTATGCTAGGTGTATTAAAATCACCTGGCTCAATGGGATTTGATATTGTTGTTGCGGAAGGTCAGTCAATGGGGTCACCACTATCATTTGGTGGTCCAACTGTTGGCTGGTTTGCAACTAGAAAAGAGCTTGCAAGATTAGTTCCTGGAAGAATTATTGGAGAATCAAGAGATTCAAATAATACAAAAACTTACGTTATGACTTTAAGAGCCCGTGAGCAGGACATTAGACGTGAAAAAGCTTCATCAAATATATGTACAAATCAAACTTTAAACGCAGTCGGATCAACAATTCATTTATCTTGGTTAGGACCAGAAGGTCTTTATGAAATTGGATATCAAGCTATTCAAAAAGCTTCATACATGAAACAGTTATTGACTGATAACAATTTCAATGTTTTAAATCACACATCATCATTGAGAGAGTTTTTAGTAGAAACAAAGATATCTGCAGAAGATGTAATTCTTAAGATGGGTTCTAAAGGATTTTTAGCTGGAATTAAATATGATGATAATCAAATTTTGGTTGCAGTAACCGAAAAAAGAACTAAGGCTCAAATAGTCAATTATGTAGAATCATTAGTGGAGGTCAATAATGCATAGTGGTGGTAACGCTAGTTCATTACCTTTAGTTGGAGGTGCTCCAGAACCAACTATTAATCAATTGTCTAAACCTGGTAGAAGAGCTTCTAGATTTCCTAAACTAGATGTTCCAGTTACTGAAATAAACAATTCCGCAATTAGAAATGATAAACCCAGTCTTCCTGAAGTTTCAGAGCATGACCTAGTAATGCACTACTCAAGACTTGCTCATAGAAATTTTGCAGTTGATGTAGGCTTTTATCCGCTTGGCTCCTGCACCATGAAATACAATCCAAGATTTGCTGATTATGTAGCAAATTTAAATACCTTTGCTAATTCTCATCCTTCAACACCGGCTGCATTTACCCAAGGTAACTTAGAAGTACTTCATGAATTAGAAAAGTTTTTAATTGAAATCACTGGTATGGACAACGCTACGTTTCAACCACCTGCAGGTGCATCAGGAGAATTAACAGGATTATTAATAATTAAAAAATATTTAGAAGAGAACAATTTAACTAACAAAACAGATATAATTGTTCCAGATTCCGCACATGGTACAAACCCAGCTTCTGCAAAAATGGCTGGTTTTAATGTTGTAGAAGTATCAACAGATGTCAGAGGCATGGTGAATATAGATGATCTTAAAGAATTAGTTAATGAAAATACTGCAGGATTAATGTTAACGAATCCAAATACAGGTGGATTGTTTGAGGAAAACATTATGGAGATATCGAATATTATCCATGAGAATGGTGGATTAGTTTATTATGATGGAGCTAATTTAAATGCGATTGTTGGAGTTTGTAGACCTGGAGATATGGGCTTCGATATTGTCCATTCAAATCTTCATAAAACTTTCGCAACACCACATGGTGGTGGTGGACCAGGTTCAGGACCAGTAGCTGTTAAAGCCTTCTTAAAAGAGTTTTTACCCGGACCTATCGTAGAAAAAAATGAAAATAGTTATGAGTGGTATATGCCTAAACTTTCCATTGGCCGTATGCATGGTTATCATGGTAATTTCTTAGTAGCTCTGCGTGCACTTGTATATATGAAATTGTTAGGAAAAGAAGGCTTAGATACGCTTGGTTCATATGCTGTCCTAAATGCAAGATATTTAAGTTCTATTATTTCTAAAGTCATACCTCTTGCCTATAACGAACCATGTATGCATGAATTTGTTGCAACAGTTAAAGATCTTAAAAAATCACATAAGATAAAAGCATATGATGTTGGTAAAGCTTTATTAGATAAAGGCTTTCATTCTCCAACAATCTATTTTCCACTTATTATTGAGGAAGCGCTTATGTTTGAACCTACGGAAACTCAAACTGTTGACACGCTAGATGATTTAGCTGATACTCTTAAAACTATTATTGATGAACTTCAAGGAGAAGATATTTTACTTGAGGAATATCCTAAAAATTTACCTGTTGGAAGGCCTAATGAGCTTATTCCAGCAAAACATTTAACAGTTAATTGGGGAGACTTTGAACTTCTTGAATTAACTGAATAATATGTATATATGAATCCATCGAAGATTGATATAGATAGAAACATTAGTAAATTAAGAGTCAACTCTTCTGATTTTTTAAATCTTGATAAAGCAAATCTTATAAATATGCTTGATCAATTAATAGACAATGTAAAAACTATTTCATATTATTGGGTAACACTTGCATCTGAAAAAAAGGGGATTCTCAATAAATCAAAAGAAGGTGAAGAGTGGATAGGCGGACCCTTTGCTTGTATTTACGCCATACAATATTTTATAGATACACTCATGAACGATGATGGTCTCGATATATCAAAATACGATGATTCCAAAAAAAGTTACAAAGCATTTCCAACAAAGAATATTGAAAAACTTTTATTTCCATTTTTAGAAGGTGAAGTAAGGTTTGGAAAAAATTTAAATTTTGATCAGATAAATAAATATAGAGGATTTGCAAACAGATTTACAAACAACAAACCAAAGATAACTCTTGTATTAGGAGCAGGTAACGTTTCTTCAATCCCAGTTCTTGATGTTTTATTTCACATGATTGCATACAAATCAGTAATCTATTTAAAACTTAATCCAGTGAATGATTATCTATTACCAATCTTCACTCAAGTATTCGAACCTTTTATATCCAGAGGATATATGATCATCTCAGAGGGAGATATGGAAGCCTCTAAATATTTAACTCATCATGATGGATTTCATCAAATACATTTAACTGGATCAAATTTTACATATGAAAATATCGTTTATGGTAGAACACTAAATGATAAAGAACGTTCCTTAAAAACAATACCTAAAGTTAATAAAAAACCTATCACTTCAGAATTAGGTAACGTTACGCCAATTATTGTACATCCTGGAAATTGGTCACGTTCTGAAATTAAACATCAAGCAAAAAAAATTGTTACTGCAAAACTTAATAACTCTGGATTTAACTGTATTGCAGCTCAGGTAATTGTTTTACCTAAAGAATGGAAACATACTCAAAAATTAAAAGAAGAAATAATTTTTTATTTAAAAAAAATAGGCGATACAACTTCATACTATCCTGGTGCATCTGAAAATCTTAATGAATTAATTGAAACAGATAATTATGACCAAATTAATAATCTTTCATGCAATACACCATTCTTAGTTAGTGACTTAGATTTAGAAAAAGAATATGCAAATAAAGAAGTATGGTCTACAGCATTGTATTTTAAAGAAATACCTTTTACTAGTTATGAAGACTATGCCTTTAATTCTATTGAATATGTTAATAATGAATTATGGGGTAACTTAGGCGTTACTGTCTTATTTAAAAATCATAAAAAGAAAACAAATATTTCAATTCTTAATACATATGTAGATGAGCTTAAATATGGTACCGTTGCTATTAACGAATGGTCAGCACTTGGGTTTGTTATTCCAACTTTGCCTTGGGGAGGATATCCTGGCAACAAAGACAATGATATTCAAAGTGGACAAGGCTATGTACATAATTCCTTATTATTTGAATCACCACAAAAAGGTATTGTTTATTCTAAATTTAGACTTTCGCCATTAATTGACCCTCCATGGTTTGTTACAAACAATAAAGCACACAGAATTTTCAAAAACCTAACGTATTATCAAGCCACAAATTCAAAAATAAATTTGATTAAATTAGTTTTTTCAACACTAATATAACAATTATGAAAAAGTTTTTATCTTTCTTATTAATATTTGTACTAGTTGCATGTACTTCAAGTGATGATTCCAATTCTACAAGTGAGATAGACACTACTACCACAACTACTATTGCGACTGCAACAACCATAATAGAATCAAATGAACCAACAACTACTATAGAGCCAACGATTCAATATGTATTTGATGTTGAAAAAATGTCTCCATTTACTGGAAAAGAATTGCAACCAGAGACTTGGCTTAAACGTCCAAAGAGAGTAATTGCATTTAAAATTGATAACAATATAAATGCGAGACCACAATCTGGCTTGCAAGAAGCAGATGCAGTACATGAAATACTTGTTGAAGGTGGGATGACAAGATTTTTAGCATTTTTCTATGACAACACTTCAAAATACTTAGGTCCCATAAGATCCGCTAGACCAACGGATCCAACAGTAATAAGACCGTATGGTGGAACATTAGTTGTATCTGGTGCAACTGCAGGATTGATTCCATCAATTAGAGATTTAGGGGTTCCTGTATTAGAAGAACAAAACTCTCCAGTAATGTTTCGCATATCAAATAGAAAAGCCCCACATAATTTGTATGCTGATACTGAATTTGTAAGAGAAAGAATTGAAGAACGAGGTTTTTTCTTTCTACAACCAGGCCCAGGTCCGTTGTACCCATTTGGTTTAGATCAAAATAATTGGTCAGAAGGTGCTGATAAGGTAACAGTCAAATATTCAGAATCTACAACAGTTATTTGGAAATTAGATGGTGAAAAATACTCTAGATTTATTATTGATAAATATTCAGAAAGTAATGAAGCTGTTGCGCATAATTTTATCAGTCAAGACGGTAATTACACAGATATATTACAAACGGAAACTATTGTTGTGTTGCAAGGTCCTCTTTATAAAGATCCAACCACTACGCTACCGAGTGTTTTAACAGTAGGAGTTGGTAATGCATATATTATCAATAATGATAGGTATATTGAAGGCACTTGGAGAAGAGGCGATATTATTGATTCGTTTGTACTGACGGATCAAAATGGAAATGATATCCAAGTCCCACCTAGTACTCAATGGGTCCATATACTGCCAAATGAAGGCGAAATAATAATAGATAACTAAACTTTAATTGTGAATAATTTAATAGCAGGGCTTATTTTTTCAATATTTATCTCTCCAAGTAATTTATCTGATACATGTAAAGATTTTTACCCGAACCATCCTGTTCGATCAGATATTATGATGCAAGTTGTACTTAAATCATATGGATATTACGAGGGAAAAATTGATGGAATTTTTGGAAATGTATCTAAAAAAGCACTAATTTCATTGCAAAATTCAAATAATCTTGATGCAGATGGAAAAATTGGACCTCAGACTTGTTCATTATTATTAAACAACCGTAAAATCGTCAAAAAAAAAATATTAACAACATCGAATATCACTAAAGAAAATTCAAGCCCTGACAACACTTATTCTCAAGAAATTTATGATGCACAAATAATTTTGAAAGATCTCGGATTATATCTATCTTCAATTGATGGTATAAATGGTCCAGGAACCAAAAGTGCAGTTAGAGAGTTTCAGTCTAAAGCAGGTCTCGTATCCGATGGTGTTATTGGCAGTAAAACTAAAGAAGCTTTAAGTAAAGGTGAAGAAAGTTATGTTATTACAACTGAAAATCAACAATCCATTAATAATTCATCATCATCTAGTACCGAAAATATAACATATGGAATAGATTTAAGAAATTATGATCCTTCAAAACCATGTGTCGAAGGCTATGTAGACTCAAATGGCATATGGGTTCCTGATCCATGTTTTAAACCAGTATTTGTTTATAGGTTTGGTAAAACAGCTCAGGTCAATTCTCAAAAAGAACTTGATGCATATCTTTCTGAAAGATGGTCTCTTGAAAAAGAAAAAACCTTTGTGACAATCGGTAGAGTTAAAACACAAAATTATACAGATGGAATTAATTCTCCAGTTAATGGATTAATTATGCCTAGTAGTGCAAATAATAAAATTGTTATTGGAATTAAAAATGACAATAATGTACGTGCTAGACCACAGTCTGGTCCTCAGGATGCAGATGCTGTTTTCGAAGTATTAGTTGAAGGTGGTATGACTAGATTGATAAACATTTTCTATGAATCAGATACTTCATATCATGGCCCAATTAGATCTGCAAGACCTACCGACCCAACTGTACTCAGACCTTTAGATGGTGTATTGGTAGCTAGTGGCGCCACAGGAGGATTAATACCCGAAATTATTGATATAGGAGTTCCAGTTATTACTGATAGAAGACCTGAGTTTTTTCGTATCTCATCTAGAAATGCTCCACATAATCTTTATGCTGATACATATAAATTAAAAAACTTGGCTATATCTAAAGGATATAAAAAATCTAATAATCCTCAGCCATTATTTCCCTGGGGAAATCCTAATTTGAATACTTGGGATAATGGTAAAAGCATAAAATTAAAATTTTCTTCTCAAACCTCTACAACGTGGACGTGGAATGGAAGTAATTATGTTAGAACATATTATGATGCATACAAAGACTCATCATCAAACAATCCACATACTTGGATAAATCAAAATGGTTCATCAGGTCAAATTGCTTTTCCTACTGTAATTGCTTTAATGTGCAAACCATATATGCACCCTCTTCAATTACCATCTGTGAAAACTGTTGGTGAAGGAAGAGCAATAATTATGCACGGTGGAAAAATGATTGATGCGAAATGGAAGCGTGGTTCCAATTTAGATCCATTTCACATTATTGATTCAAATGGGAATACATTATATATTCCCATAGGAAAACCATGGATTTCCTTGGTTCCTGACACCTTTTTACCTACTTTTAACAATTAACTTTACTTTTGTATATCAAAAATGGTATATTAAGAGTGCGTTTCAATTAAGTGTGATACGCAGCCCTGTTGGGAAGCCCTCTTTTTGGGGGCTTCCG
>MDTB01187783.1_pt1 | contig 13672 bp, 14 predicted proteins | sample 811161 | NCBI WGS metagenome assembly MDTB01 (sample SAMN05326650, study PRJNA326480) | marine metagenome | isolation source: seawater | place: Mediterranean Sea | collected 2009
TACGGGTCATATATCGAAATTGTTCTTGAGAAGAAAGCTGAAGCACGAGCTGAGGAAGGTGCTTTCACTCTTGTTCAAGACGAAAATGGTGACGATATCTTGATTAGAACTGACTATGCAGGTCAGCCTGATGACAACGTCATTATCGAAGGTATTGCATCCTCCGCTAATGGCTTTGGTTGGGTTGGTTTCGCTTTCGCTGCTGCAGCGGGAGATGCTGTCAAAGTCCTCGAAGTCCTTAACCCAGATACAGGCGAGTGTGTAGCGCCATCAATAGAAACTGTTGCTGATGGAAGTTACCCAGTAAGCCGTTCACTTTACATCTACGTCAACACTGACAAAGCTGCTGAAAATCCAGCTCTCGTCTCATACGTAGACTATTACCTAGGTGATGGATACCAAGATGGTGTCGAAAATGCGTTCGGACCCGGTGTTGGATACGTAGCATTACCTTCTGACATCAAGGCAGCTTCAGACGCAGCCTGGGCAGGCGCTAAGGGTTAATTACCTAAAGATTCTGCAAAGTCATTAAAAGTGTGATGAGATCGGGACTGGGGGATTTACCCCAGTCCCGATCAAATTAAAAGAAAGTTAGTAGTAGTGTCTCAGACGTTTGGTAATTTAGAAATCGGTGATCTTACCGGCTCGCCAGCTAGGAACAGAAGAGAACGGATCGTCAGCACAACATTCCGTATCACAGCGTATGTTTCACTGCTCGTAAGTATCTTAATTGTTCTTTCTCTGGTGTTCGAAGCTTGGACATTTATTGACGGAATTGAGATTGGATGGCTATGGGGAGATCAATGGGCGCCGCCGTTTAACGAATATGACCTCAAAACACCTCTGGTGGGATCTTTGATCGTTACTGGTATTGCAATGCTCGTCGCGATACCAATTGGGCTAGCTTCGGCAATCTACCTTTCTGAATACGCAAACCCTACTGTAAGGAAATGGCTAAAACCCCTTTTGGAAATCCTCGCCGGAATCCCTTCAGTGGTGTTAGGTTTCTTTGCTTTGCGATGGGTTACTCCTAACATCGTCCAAAATCTCAACGCAGATGCCCCCGGATTCACTCTTGCAGCTGCCGGAATAGGTGTTGGGATACTTACTGTCCCATTGATTGCGTCAGTTTCCGAAGATGCTTTAGCTGCAGTACCAAGTTCACTTCGTGAAGCTTCAGCTGGACTCGGTGCCAAACGAGTAACAACAACCATTCGCATTACGATCCCAGCCGCTATCTCTGGTTTAGTTGCAGCATTTATCATCGGGGTCTCAAGAGCTATCGGAGAAACGATGGTTGTATTTCTCGCAGCAGGCGGTGGGGGCAACCAGGCACAATTCACAGCCTCAGCATTTGAATCAGGAACAGTTGTAACTGCAGCAATGGCTGCCACTACAGCTCCGTCAGATCGCTTATCAGAAGGCGTAGCCCTTCAAAGCCTCTATTTCCTTGGGCTTTTGCTTTTTGTTATTACACTGCTTCTGAACCTGATTGCAGACCGGTTCGTCCGAAAAGTCCGAATGGTTTACTAGGAATATCATGGCACTTTCAACACTCAATTCAGGCGCAGAATATGCCAAGGAAAAGGTAGCAGCTGACCTTCAAGGAAAATCATTCGACTTTGCTGGAGCAGTATTCCGGCTTAGTTTATTAACAGGACTCGCCTTTGGAATTCTTATTCTTGGAGCTGTCATGTGGGACGTTCTAGGTGATGGTACAGGATTTTTATTCGACAGAGGGTGGGACTTTATTACAGGAAATGCCAAGAGCAGATCAGACGAATACGGAATTTTTGAAGGCCTACGAGGAACATTTTGGATCGGGGTGTTCGTAGTAGTATTTTCCTTTCCTATCGGAATCGGTGCCGCAATTTACCTTGAAGAGTACGCACCGGATAATCGGGTCACACGATTTATTGAGCTTAATATTCGTAATCTTGCTGGAGTTCCATCAGTAGTATATGGAGTTCTCGGATTAGCCATTTTCGTCAGAGCTCTAGACGGCTTTTACCCGAACTCTCTTGATAAACATTTAGGTTCAACAACTGCAGCTGCCGGAGCGACCCTAGCAATACTTGTCCTCCCCATTGTGATTATTACCTCCGCTGAAGCTATTCGCGCTGTGCCTCAGGCTCTCCGCGAAGGAGGGTTTGGCGTTGGGGCAACGAAATGGGAAGTTATCCGTCACCATGTCCTTCCATATGCTGCACCAGGAATCTTTACAGGAACGCTTTTATCTCTTGCGCGAGCGTTAGGAGAAGCAGCCCCATTAATCTTAGTAGGAGGCGTTCTTGGTTCTTTAGGCCCTAAGAGTTCCCTATTTGAACTTGAACAATTGGGTGAACGATTTACAGCTATGCCACTCATGATTACGCAACTAGCGAAAAAACCTGCTTTTGTCGGAGATTGGAATTCGGCAACAGCTGCTGCCATCCTTGTATTGCTGGTAGTTGTAATATTTGCGAATCTTGTCGCCATTCTATTACGTAACCATTTTGAGAAAAAACGAAGTAACTAAAGAGAAGAACTAAATGACTATTGAAACTGAAACAGAAGATACTGACAACGTAAACATTTTTGAAGTATCGGATGTGAATGTTTACTACGGTGATTTTCGTGCTATTCGAGATGTGAGCATAGATATAGAAGCTAATGAAATCACTGCTTTCATCGGTCCATCAGGCTGTGGAAAGACAACCATGCTTCGGAGTTTTAATAGGATGAACGACCTCATCCCTACTGCCCGAGTCACAGGTGAATTAAAATACAGAGGCGTTTCTCTTTATGATAAAAGAGTTGATCCTGTTGAAGTCCGCAGAAGAATTGGAATGGTTTTTCAAAAACCAAATCCATTTCCTAAATCCGTCTATGACAATGTTGCCTATGGGCCAAGAATTGCTGGCAACGTTTCCAAAGGTGCAGAAATGGACGACCTCGTTGAATCTTCTCTTAGGAAGGCTGCTCTGTGGGATGAGGTAAAGGATCGCCTTAAAAGTTCGGCTTTAGGGATGTCAGGTGGCCAGCAGCAACGTCTGTGTATCGCTCGGGCCATAGCTACAAACCCCGATGTTGTTCTTATGGATGAACCCTGTTCAGCTTTGGACCCTATTGCTACAGGAAGGATCGAGGAACTGATGGCGCAGCTAAAAGACGAATATTCCATAGTTATCGTTACCCATAACATGCAACAAGCTGCCCGAGTATCAGATAAAACAGCGTTTTTTTCTGTCGAAGTTTCTGAAGAGTCAGATCTACGGACTGGAATACTTGTTGAATTTGGATCAACTGATCTTATGTTTTCCAATCCTACGGATGAACGGACAGAGAATTACGTGACTGGAAGATTTGGATAATTTATTGAAAGGAGCAACTTCATGACAGAAGAGCTAAGAAAGGTATTTCACGAAGAACTCGATGCTATAAAAAATGCGACCGTACGCATGGCTGGAAGAGTATCCGAAGCCATTGTCAGAGGAACAGATGCACTTCTATCAGGAGATCTTGATGCAGCTCTGGCCCTTATCGAAAACGATGATGCCATCGATGCCATGTCAATCGATTTAGAAGGACGATGCTATCAAGTTCTTTCATTGCAGCAACCTATGGCTTCTGACCTACGGGCAATTACAGGGGCCTTGTGGATCAATGGAGAAATAGAGCGATCAGCTGATCTTATGTCGAATGTATGTAAAGCCTCCCGAAGGATCCATGGAAAGACGATAGATCCAATAGTGCGAGGATTAATCGAACAAATGAGCGCAGAAGCCGCCCGCCTTTTTAGACTTTCTATTGACGCATACAATGAAGGTGATTCCGGTCTGGCTGCAGCTCTAGATGACATCGATGACCGGTTAGATGAGCTCAACGAAGACACAGTAGAAGCCATTTTCGCTTCACATAAGAACACAACAGAACCAGATCTTCAGCTATCCGTTCAGCTTGCTCTTGTTTGTAGGTACTACGAACGAATCGGAGATCACGCTGTGAATATAGGCGAACGTGTTACCTACATTGTGAACGGTTGGATGCCAGAAAATACTGGCGCCATGAGAGCTGCAGCGCGAGCTAACGAAGATAAAGGTGAGAAATGAGGTCGATGGAAGTTGACTGAACGGAATCTGATTCTATAGAAAGGGGTCACTAAATATGGTTTGGTTAATGGTAGCTATCTTTATTCTCCTGTCCTTAGGGTTTCTCTTAAAATGGAAAAACGATACCCAAAAGTTAAAAGAGAATATTGATTCGCTATCTCGAAAAATTCTTAAAACAGAAGAAATCTTTTCTTCCGATGTCCCTTCAGCAACTAGAACGCTTTATCGAGCTGTTCAGCACATTCTCGATGAAAGAAGAACCGAACAAAAACATACCAGGCGACTCTCTTCATCACTTGAAACGCTCAATTACGGCATCGCTATTTATGATCAGAATAACGAAACTATTTTCAAAAATCCGTACGCCGATACCTTCCTCACCGGATTGCATTCCGATGCGCTAGTAGCCGATGCAGTTGATGATATGTTCCTCTCTCGAGTAAGCCACGAAATCATTGAGCGAGAGGTAGATATCTATACAACTCCGCACCCAGCTTCTCCCCTCACTTCGAGAAAAAAAACCTACTATCTCATCCTGCAGACTTTATATGCTGAAGGAAAAGATATCGGCAGCATCCTCAGCATTGACGATATCTCTGAACAGGAACGCTTAGAAGCAATTCGAAGGGATTTCGTTTCAAACATTAGCCATGAGCTTAAGACACCTATAGGCGCAATAGCCTTGCTTGCAGAAACAATAGAAGACGAACCCGACCCAAAAATCGTCAAAAATGTCCTCCCAAAAATAATTAAGGAAACTGATCGACTAACGGACACTATTGATGATCTGCTAACACTGAGTCGGATAGAACATGGGTCACGAGAGCATTTTTCTGAAATCGACTTGCTGCGCCCTATCATGCAAGCACAAGACCGAGTCCTGACCTTTGCAGCGCAAAAGAACCTAGAAGTTAATGTAATTCTTCCAGAGGACTCTCCGACAATTTTCGGAGACGCCATTCAACTAACATCCGCCTTCTATAATCTCCTAGAAAATAGTGTCAAATATTCCAAACGAGGTGGAGGAAAAACGACAATAAAGGTTGAGAATATAGGAGATATTGTCCAACTATCCTTCTCTGATAATGGAATAGGAATTCCGACAAAAGATCAAGACAGAATATTCGAACGATTTTACTGTGTTGACAGGAGCCATTCAGGCAGCGGTGTCGGTTTGGGGCTCGCAATCGTGAGACATGTGGTAGTAAACCATGAAGGATTGATCTCTGTTCAGTCCCATGAAGGAGTTGGGACGACGTTCACCATCCAATTACCGAATAGTAATAAAGATATAACTAAAGAAAATTTAGCACCTGACAAAAATCAACCCATAGAACCCCAAGTTAGTAACGAGGTTTAGCAGATATGAAGAATAACGCCCCTAAAATACTTATTGTCGAGGATGAACCTAGTTTCATTGAAGCTCTACAAATTGGTTTAGTTCGAGAAGGTTTTGAAGTCGATATAGCCGTTGACGGGATTAAAGCTATAGAACGGTTCGAACAGTACAAGCCTGACCTAGTGATCCTGGATGTGATGCTTCCCAAATTATCCGGCATCGATGTTTGTAGAGAGATCCGGTCACATTCACGGGTCCCAATAGTAATGGTCACGGCAAAAGGTGAGGAAATAGATACCGTAGTTGGATTAGAAATTGGTGCAGATGATTACATCACTAAGCCCTACCGATTGCGTGAACTCGTAGCAAGAATGAGGTCGTTACTTCGGCGGTCAAACTGGACTGAAGATTCTGAAGCACAGAAAGAAGGTGTTCGACTTGAGGAGGGAGAAATATCCATTGATCTAGATAAGCACGAGGTGCAGATTAGAAACGAATACGTCGAAATGCCACTCAAAGAGTTCGAGCTTTTAGTTCTCCTCCTTGAGAATGCAGATCGAGTTCTTACTCGTGATGTGTTAATAGATCGAATTTGGGGATTTGATTATGTCGGTGACACGAAAACCCTTGACGTTCACATAAAACGTCTTCGATCGAAGGTAGAGGTTGATCCCAAAAATCCAAAATTGATTCATACTGTTCGAGGCGTCGGCTACAGATTTCTTAGACAAGTTAAATAAGTTAAGATCCTTCTACCTTCGGATGATCGAGTTCAATTAGTGATCTAGAATTGAACTGTGAACGAAAATGAGCAATGGGCCAATTCATCTGCAGCTACAGATAGGGAACAGCAGGTAACGCCCGAAAAATCAAAACGTAAGGTCGCCGTATCCCCTTTTGTCCGGTTAAGCCGCGTCCACGCCTTTTCTGCCGCTGGAGATGCAATGATTACAGTCGCCCTCGCCGGCTCTTTATTCTTCTCTATTGATCCAAGCGCTGCCCGTTGGAGAGTTGGCCTCTATCTCGCATTAACGATCGCCCCCTTTGCCGTCATAAGTCCTTTGATTGGGCCAATTATCGATAGGTATGCGGGAGGCCGGAGAATCATGATTTTTGGGATTAATCTTCTTCGAGTAATCGTCGCCGCTCTTATGGTTACCAATTTAGATTCTCTATTCCTGTTTCCGCTTGCCTTCGCGATTCTTATCCTCCAAAAAAGTTACGCTATAGCGAAAGCAGCCGTTGTCCCAACAACGGTTTCCTCGAATCAAGAGCTTGTCGAGAAAAACTCAAGACTCTCTTTGCTCTCAGGTATCGCAGGATTCGTAGGGGCAGCTCCTGCCGCTCTGCTGCAGTGGATTGGAGGGCCAGAATGGTCTGTTCTCCTAGCCGTAATTGCATTTTTCTCTGCAGCCGCAGTGTCTTTGAGGCTTCCAAAAGTCAAGATCGCGGCCGATCCTGAAGATGAAACAGAACGACAGGAACTCCGATCCAAAGGTATTGTCCAAGCAGCTTCCGGTATGGGCGTTCTTAGAGGCATGATTGGGTTCTTTACCTTCCTAGTCGCATTTGCCTATAGGGGCGGGACAGATGACCTGGACCTTTCTGGAACAGGAACTGCCATAGGCGCAAAGTTGCACGAAGAACTTCTAGGAGTTGATTTGGGCGCCGATGGGGCATCAGCCATCAAACTAGGAGCTGTAATTGCCTTCGGAGTTCTAGGTGGCCTAACGGGATCAGCAATTTCCCCCCGGCTGCGGGCACGAATAGATGAAGAGAGAATTCTTCTTGGGGCGCTTCTCACCACTTTCGTTGCTACTCTTCTAGGGCTCTGGAGCGGAGGCATCAGCGGAGCTCTACTTGTCGGCTTCGCAGTAGCAATTTCCGCCAACGCTGGGAAACAGGCATTTGACTCGATAGTCCAACGTGACGCACCTGACGCAAACTATGGACGTTCGTTCGCACGTTTTGAAACCCGTTTCCAGCTACTTTGGGTAATTGGGGCTCTTATTCCAGTCATTTTTACTATCCCTGCTCGTCTTGGATTTCTTATACTTTCTCTTGCAGCAGGTTTTGCCGGATTTTCACTTATATACGGCCCTTCGAGTAAAAAAGACGATCCTAATTTCTCTAAAATGAATAGAAAATCCTTGCTGGAAGGACTTGGAATTAGCGGAGAAAAATCCACATCCTCTGAACAGGCCAGCACTCAACCTCAGCAAAACAAAACGGAACCCCAGAGGTCACAAGAGTTCCTCCCTTTCCCTGAGCCGGACGACCCCAATGGTCCGCCACGACTTTTCTAGCCAAAGGTTGAACTAATTATCAGGAATCGTCAGGTAGGTCGATTCTTGCAAGCCACAATCCAGGAGCTTCAATCTCATTAGGAGTAGGAAGATTTTGTTCTTTCTCCCATAATCTTGAAAGTTCAGAATCACCAGCCCGTTCTATTACCCCTGAAATGAACGAAGTACCTCGCTCATATTGGGACTGAGTCAATTCAAGTCCAAACATTCGCTCAATAAAACGGTTCGATGGGTCTGCTTCGACACGACGTCGACGAAGCGCCTCAGTTAATTGGTCATATGACCCGATGAGGCCAGCCCCGACCTTATCCATCACATAGTCCACGTATCCCACTATTACCGCAAGCAGGGAGTGAAGCTCAGGAAGTAGGGATAGTTGAGCCTCGCTTTGAATAACTCCAAGCACGACTTCTGGGTCACCCAATGAACGCTGAAGGTCTTCAAAAGCGGATGGGGATTCCATATCGATTCCCTCAACTAAGTCCCCTAAACCCGAAGGATTACTTTCAAAATTACGAACATAGTTCAGTAGTAGTTCCTGCAGCCTTAAATGAACATGGTCTACTTGTAACACAGCATGATGGCAGAGTTCATGAAGACAAACCCAAAGAAATAGCTCCTGAGTAGGAAGACTCCATTCTTCTCCAAAAGTAGCGATATTGCCTGTAACAATTAAGATTTCCGAATTTTCCCCCCGTGGTAAAGGAAGGTCATACTGCCCCAACGACCGAGAAGCTAAATGCCCGACCATTGACCCAGATGTCATAGCGAGCATAACGGGAGCTAAGTGTTGCATCATCTGGCTAAACATTGCCGACATGGGATCGGTAACTTCCGTATCGGTCGGCTGTTTGTTCGTTAAGGATTCAGAAAGTTCTCGAAGTAAAGGTTCATAATCACGCAATGTGCTATCTATCCATTGGGTCCGAGTTGAAGCTGTAAGCGAAACACTTTCAATACCCAAACCTGTCGCATCAGAAATATGAAGTTGGGCAATTCGCGATAGTTCCTCAATTTCGATTCGGTGAGATGGATCAACATTAGATTCTGAATCTCCACCAGTTGCCAGTTGGATAGCTATTTGCTTTGCAGCACCCCAATGGTCCTGGCCAGCATTACCAAATAGTCTTTCAAAGTCTCCGAAAAATGGGAAACCCCCAAATGGATTTATATTCTCCATAATTCTTTACTTTCTTTGGTGAAATTCTGTGTTGAAATCCTATTCTACCAAAAGTAATAACGGTAAATTAGGCCACCATCCTGGTGACCTAATTTACTCAGTGGGGGAGGGGAAGTTGATTATTGAAGGCTTATCTCAAGGTCTGCAGTTTTGAGTTTTTCCTAGAGTTTAATTGCAGGTTGAGGCACTGATCCCATTCAGAGTCCCATTCAGAGTCCCATTCAGAGTCCCATTCAGAGTCCCATTCAGAGTCTATGAAACTCTTTCTAGAGATTTTCTCATTCGGAGTATCCGAGTCGCTACTAGGTATCGGTGGAATATGGTTTCCTAAACCATCAGACCATCCATACTTAATGATGTATTGCCCGAAACTTTCAAAGAATTTCCTTATTCGTTTTCGCATATTGTCATTCTCTAGGAACGAAATGAACAGAATATTTTCGAAAGGTTACAGACGAGTGAATTACTCCTAAAAGAGAACCCATACACTAAAGAGTAAAATCGGAATAGTTTTGTGAAGACTCGTCTCTACGAAACCTTTGCGCTATGGTTTGATTTCACGTCTAAGACCCGCGAGCAACAGGCCCAGTTTTTAGAAGGAGTCGAGGGAGCCATGGAAACCCTTATAGTGACAGGCGCTGCCGGTTCAATCGGAACTCGAGTATGCAAAACACTTGCAGAAACTGATGGCATAGATACAATCCTTGGCATAGATACGCGACCTGAAATGCCAAACCATCGCCGCATTTACCATCACCAAACCGACCTACGCCACGAAGATCTAAAACCAATCTTTGAAGGAGCAACAACACTTGTTCACCTCGCAACATCCTTTGGGCCCAGCAGCGATGGTGTAGATGCAGGAGGAGAAGAAATTGATGCCACACGCCACGTATTAGAAGCCGCAGCAGCCACTGGCGTCAAACGCATCGTCATACTCTCATCAGCCATGGTCTACGGAGCATGGCCCCACAACCCAATACCAGTAACCGAAGAAACAACAGTAGACCCAAATCCAGATTTTTCCTTCGCCTCAGTCAAGGTAGAAATAGAAAACCTAGCCAAAGAATGGCACCAATCACACCCCGACTCAGAACTCGTTATTCTCCGCCCGACTACCGCACTAGCGAAAGGACAAATCAGTTGGGTGGCACGCTCTCTTCGAGCCTCAGCCGTCATCGACGCAGGAGACAACGACCCACCTGTCCAATTCCTTCATCTCGATGATTTAGCTACAGCAGTCGTGCTCGCGTCAAAAGGCGGAATGAGCGGAATTTATAATGTCGCCCCCGACGGGTACATCGAAGCAGAAGTATGTAGAGAACTCAGCGGAAGGTTTCCCCGTTTACGCGTCAAAGAAGAAGTCGCAGATCGACTTGGACGTTTCAGTTGGCGCCACCGAATAGCTCCAACACCACCCGGCCTCACTCCATACACAGTTCACCCATGGATCATCTCAAATTCTCGCCTACGAGAAACAGGCTGGACTCCTGAACACACCAATGCTGAAGCGTACGTCGATGGAACATCCCCTAAACCATGGTCAAACTTGAACGCAAAACAACGACAAAGAGCAGCATTAGTGGGAGCGATCATCGCTGGAGCGCTCTTCTCATACCTCATATCTCGACTGATCCGGTCATTTCGAGAAAAGTAGAAAATTAAAAAAGCTCCGAACCTATCAAAATCAACCCAACCAAAATCGCTAACCAGCCCAGAAATCTAACGATCCGTAAATTTCTATTCAGCCTTGTATTACGAGCAATCTCTGATGGATGCCGCCAAGATCGATCTCTTTCTATAGGAAGCTCGGAAAATTCATCCCCTCTTTCCCCCTGCTCAGCATCCACACTATGACAATAGCCTGAAAGCATAAGATACTATCCGCGGTTCAGATCTTTATAGAAAGTTGAGTAGACGTAATTCTCACCTCTAGCATAGGAAGAATGAAACCTCCACAGAACTCCTCAACATGGCTTGGGCTAAGTGAAATCCCTCTTCCTGAGGGAGAGGCAAGTCGTTGGGTGACGGAACCTCATATTGGAGCAGTGGTGACATTTAGCGGCGTAGCAAGAAACCACTCAGAAGGCCGAGAGAATGTAACTCTTCTTGAATACGAAGCCTACGAAGATCAAGTTGTCCCACGGATGGAACGTATTGTCGAAGAAGCCAGATCCAAATGGGCCACAATAGGCCGAGTCGCTCTACTGCACAGAATAGGGCCGGTAGATATCGGTGAAGCAGCGGTTGTAGTGGCAGTAGGATCACCTCATCGTGATGAAGCTTTTCACGCAGCACGTTTCTGTATTGATACGCTGAAATTTACGGTACCTATTTGGAAACGTGAACAATGGGAAGATGGGCAAAGTTGGGGATTAGAACCACAACACCTACGAGAAATCGAAGAGCTAGAACAAACATGAAATCCTTACCTCAGAGAGCGAATTAATTACATGAATCCACTTCTTTTCCTTGCGGGAGCTTTAGGGATCTTCCTACTCGCTTCATTTTTTCTTTGGATCTTTCAGCGTGAACGAAAAAAAACGTTTAATTCCTCAATAGACGAATTCCGTGCCCACCTTGACGCCATCGCCCCTTTCAAAGATAAGGAAGGGAACTAATCTTGGCACGCGACCTCGCTATTGATCTTGGAACAGCCAACACTTTGGTCTACGCCCGAGGAAGGGGAATCGTCCTAAACGAGCCATCAGTTATTGCCCTGAATGAAAAATCAAATGAAGTACTGGCGATGGGCGATGAAGCATGGCAGATGATCGGAAGAACCCCAGGCCACATTATCGCTGTGCGACCCTTAAGGCACGGAGCAATAACTGATTTCGAAGTCACACAAAGAATGATACGTCTCTTGCTGCAACGAGTAGGAGTTAGCCGATTCAACCGTCCAAGAGTTGTGATCTGTGTTCCTTCCGCTATTACTGCCGTTGAACGGCGAGCAGTAACAGAAGCGGCACGCCGAGCAGGTGCCGTTGATGCAAGATTGATAGAGCAGCCGCTCGCCGCAGCGATAGGATCTGGTCTTCCCATAAATGAACCTATTGGGAACTTGATTGTTGATGTGGGAGGAGGAACTAGTGAAACGGCCCTGATTTCCATGGGTGGTGTCGTTGCGCTAGAAGCCGTCCGAGTCGGATCGTTCGACCTTGATGTCGCAATTCAAAACTTCATTAAGAAAGAATTTGGAGTAGCGATCGGGGAACGAACAGCAGAGGAAATAAAGCTGACCATAGGATCCGCCAGCGCCTACGAGGGAGAACTTCGTGCAGAGGTCCGAGGAAGACACATTGCTAGCGGCCTCCCAGAAGTCGTAGTAGTTAGCCCATCAGAAATACGTGAAGCGATCGAAGAACCAGTATCAACAATGGTCGATTCAGTTACATCATGCCTATCGAAAGCTCCCCCCGAAATGGCCCAAGATATCATTGTCCAAGGGATAAGTTTGGTAGGAGGAGGTTCTCTTCTAAAGGGCTTTGACAAACGCCTCTCTGAAGAAACTGACGTTCCCGTTCATATTGTCCCAAACGCTCTCGAAGCAGTTGTTCTAGGCGCAGGACGCTGCATCGAATCGTTCGAATCCGTCCGAGCGATGTTCATGGAAGACCCAAACGCACGCCAGAGAAGATAATAACTCCCAAGAAATAGAGCTATTTAACCAGCCACCGGTGGAGCTTTAGAATGTCTTCTTTTGAGAGACCATTTTGTATCGCATAACTCTCCACACCCCCGAACTCGGTATCACAAAACGATAAAAGGTCCCGAATACTTGTTCCGTCCGCCCCCAACACATCGATGGGTAGATCTGCCCATGCTTTGACACGATCAGGTGTTTCTTGAGTAATGCTACGTCGTATTGAAGGCATAACTTCTTGACTAAGTTCGTAATCAGCGATGACTTGGTCGATTCCCACATCTAGCAAACTCAGAATAACAGCCACTAATACTCCTGTCCTATCTTTCCCAGCTGTACAAAAAACAACAACAGGGCTTTCCTTTTCCAAAATGCTTTGAATAGCTTGAACAATGTGGCCTCCAGATTCATTAAGCATAATGATGTACCCTTCAGCCATAGATTGAACGTTTGGCCGAGTCATTGGTGCCTGCATCGTCTGATCGATGATAGGAAGAGAGATGACATCCAAAAAGTTCGTCACAGAACGTAGAGGGCATGTTCTCTGCTCATTCAAAGAACGTAAATCTATTGCACGTTTCACTCCATAGACCGATGAAAGAGTATCGGCATCTTCTCTACTTAGCCGATGAAGTGAATCGCTCCTATACAACAAGCCAGGGGCGATCATCCTTTCATCTTGAGTTAAATAACCGCCAACATCACGGAAATTAACACAACTTTCAGAAACGAAACGAGAATGCGTATTTGTCATATGAACTAGGATTCCAGTATGAAGTGAGACAGAAATAAAAGGCTTCTTAAAAATGGGTGAACACTAACCGAACAAATAGTGATGTAACCAGAATCTACTTCGAGATGTCCTCAGCGGCCTGTCGAACTTGCCAATCCCGGTCCTCTAATGCCTTAGCTATCGCCAACTCGACTTCCGGACCGTCAAAAGGAGCTAAAGCTAGAACCGCGCGTCGTCGAACAGTAGCAATATCTTCGACAGCTTTCAAAATACTCCCCAAGGCATCCCGATTTCCCAGAGCTCCCAGAGCAGCAACTGCTGATTCTCGGCACAGAGAATCACTATGCGATTCAGTAATACTTTGAAGAACGTCGAGA
>MDTB01018415.1_pt1 | contig 13671 bp, 12 predicted proteins | sample 811161 | NCBI WGS metagenome assembly MDTB01 (sample SAMN05326650, study PRJNA326480) | marine metagenome | isolation source: seawater | place: Mediterranean Sea | collected 2009
AATCGACCCAAGAAATTATAGCACGTAAAAATTAATTACTTTTTCACTACCCAAACGTTATTAAAACGAACTGGATTACCATGATTTTGGAAAAAAACTGGACCAGGCTGTGGGCCCTCCTTCATGGGAGATGCTGTTGTGGCATGATCACATACAGTCTCATCATGAATTAATACCCCATTATGATGAACCGTCATTTTTGCATTAGCGACTTTTTTACCATCTTCAAATTTAGCAGCAGTAAAATCTATGTCGTATGTTTGCCAAGTTAGAGGGGGGAAGCACATATTGAATGCAGGGGCTTTTGTGGAGTAAATTCCACCGCACTCATTGTGTTGACCTTCTAAACCGAATGAATCGAGAACTTGAACTTCGTATCGTCCATGAGCATAGAAACCACTATTGCCACGGCCCTGACCACGGGCTTTTGGTTTATATGGAGTCCTAAATTCAAAATGAATTTTAAAATCACCAAAAGTTTGTTTGCTTGTACATCCCTCCATCAACAAACCATCCTCACTAACACGACCACCTTTCCAAAGATCAGCTCCATTCTTCTTACCATCAAAAAGAACGACAGCTCCCTCAGGTGGCTTCATTCCTAAAGTTGGACTTTTTCTCACTACACGTTTCAAGCTACCTACTACCTCTCCGTCAGAAGTTACATTCATAACCTCGCTTTTTAAGGAAACCTTCAAACCATTAGCCATTTCAAATGATGTCTTTCCATCTACCGTTTGTCCTTTACCACGAACTCTATTTTCTTTGTCTCCATCCCATCCCGCTCCAGGCAACCCACCAGGATAGCCTACAATATCAAATTTTCCATCTCCCAAGGCGATGACTTGCGCGCCGGCCTTACCACCCTCAACTTCACCAGCGTACTCTCCTTGTACCGAATAATCTACATCCACTTTAGATGGGTCTATATAAGTAACATTCTTTGAAGGAGCTGATAACAAAGATGCATTAAATAAGAGGCTTAGGGAAAAAAATACGAAAGTCTTTCTTTTCATTGTATGTGAGTTTAGTTTTTTATAATAATTACTATATTGAATAGACCTTAAACCCTAGTTGCAATGCAAATATTACATCTTTCATTAAAAATTCTCGCTTTAGGCTGTTTACTAACCACTTTATCTGGTGCAGCTCCAAAAGCCAAATTCACCGTAGCCTACCCAAATTTGAAGATAAAGAAGCCTGTATGGGTAAGCGCTCTTCCTGGCACTGATCAAGAACTAATAGTTTCTCAAAGTGGAACAATTTATTCATTGCCAAAAAATAGAGATTCAAAGTCGGCAGGCGTTTGGTTTGACCTCACTTCCAAGGTGCAAATTGAAAAGGACTTTGAAGAAGGGCTTCTAGGATTAATATTTCACCCCAATCATAAATCGAATGGGAAGTTTTATGTATACTACTCAAGACAAAGTCCTAAGCGCTCAATACTTTCAGAATTTGTTACAAAAAATGGCAAACCTGATCCAACAAGTGAACGGGTCGTTCTAGAGATAAATCAACCTTTCTGGAACCACGATTCTGGACAACCTACTTTCGGACCGGATGGTTATCTATATCTTTCAACAGGAGATGGCGGAAAGGGTAATGACCCTTTACTCACCTCTCAAAATCTTTTCTCTCTACTAGGCAAAGTTATCAGAATAGATGTAGACAACAGATCTGGAGATCTAGCATATGGCATTCCTAAGGATAATCCTTTTGTTAACACCCCAGGAGCCAGACCAGAAATATGGTCTTACGGAATGCGTAATCCCTGGGGATTACACTTCGACAAAAAAGGTCGTTTATGGTGTGCAGATGTCGGTCAGGCTCTGTGGGAAGAGGTGAATTTAATTGAAAAAGGTGGAAACTATGGATGGAGCTACCGTGAAGGAGCTCACGAATTTCCATTAAATCGCAATCCAGAATTAGTAACCGAAAAAGGTAAAGACCCAATTAAACTTATTGATCCTGTACACGAATACGGACACGCCTATGGAATCAGTATAACTGGAGGTGTTGTTTACGAGGGTTCCTTAATTCCTGAGCTCAAAGGGCATTATATTTATGGAGACTGGGGCTCAGGATTTGTATGGGGGCTTAAAGTCAATGATAAGGGCAAAAAAACAGCCAACGTTGTAATTAAAGAAAGAAACTCAGCTAAGGGAACATTTAAACCCACGGCATTTGTAGAGCGCTCAGATGGTGAAATTTGGGCGTTGTCTTGGGATGGTAAAATCTATGAACTTACGAAATAGTTAGACTTCAGATAACCATTTTTTAAAGGCTTCCAAAGCCCGGTAACGATGGCTAATAGAATTTTTAGTTTCTGAGGGTAACTCAGCAAATGTATTTTCATACCCTTCGGGAATAAATATAGAATCATAACCAAAACCATTTTCGCCTCTCTCTTCGTCACAAATCGTACCCTGAACAGAGCCCTCGAAAGTTGCTAATTTATTTGAGCCCTTAACTAGTGTCATAACACATTTGAAAGAAGCCGACCAATCAGACATATCTGAATCAATCTCATTTAATTTTTGCAAAAGTTTTTTACGATTTTCGTCATCTGAGGCATTCTCGCCAGCATATCGAGCAGAAAAAACTCCTGGCTTACCACTCAAAGCACAGACTTCAAGACCAGAATCATCTGATAGAACCAAAGAATTTTCTCCTAAGAACTCACCCACAGCAGAAGCCTTTAATGAAGCATTTTCCTCAAAAGTTCGGCCAGTTTCTTCAATTTCATCAATTTCGGGGTATGATTTTAAATCCTCAATAATTTTGATATAAGGCCCTAATAATTTGCGAATTTCTTCTGTTTTGTGAGTATTACCAGTTGCAATAACCAAACGATTAATTTCATTCATAATATTACTGTTGCTTTAAAAAGTACGGTCTAAAGAAAACAATACCCCTAATCTCATGTCTGAACGCCGCAAGCAATACCCTTTTGATGAAATTGAACCAAAATGGCAAAATCATTGGGATAAACAAAATACATTTAGATCATTAAACCCAGGCGATGATGGCTTTAACCCTGAAGCACCTAAGTACTACGCCTTGGACATGTTTCCATATCCAAGCGGCCAAGGCCTTCATGTCGGGCACCCTGAAGGATACACAGCTACAGACATCATATGCAGATATAAAAGAATGCTAGGATACAATGTGCTTCATCCCATGGGTTGGGATGCTTTTGGATTACCAGCAGAACAATATGCAATCGAACACGGTATCCACCCTAGAGAAACCACAGCAAAAAATATTTCTTACTTCAAGGAACAACTTAAAAGTATAGGGTTTTCATACGACTGGGAACGTGAAATTAATACAACTGATCCAGGATACTACAAATGGACTCAATGGATCTTTCTCAAGTTATATAATAGTTACTTCGACAAAGACGAAAAGGCTGCAGCCCCAATCGAAAAACTCATTGAAAAGAGAACAGAAGATTACCCTGAAGAGGAAATTACAGAAAGAAGGGCATACATTGACAACCATCGACTAGCTTATATTGATGAAGTCGCAGTAAACTGGTGCCAAGAGCTTGGCACTGTTCTCGCGAACGAAGAAGTAATAGATGGAAAATCAGAAAGAGGAGGTCATCCTGTAGAACGCAAGCCGATGCGACAATGGATGTTGCGGATTACAGAATATGGAGATCGCCTCATCGACGAATTGGAGGAGCTAGATTGGCCTGAAGGGATCAAGGCTTTGCAGAGAAATTGGATAGGACGCAGTGAGGGTGCCGATGTTCATTTCGAACTACCAGGAACAGGTGAAAAAATTACAGTTTTTACCACGAGGCCAGACACTCTGTTTGGAGCAACTTATATGGTTCTTGCTCCTGAACACCCTCTAGTCGATGAAATCACGAGCAATGAACAAAGTGAAAATATCAAAAAGTATATAGAACAAGTTACCAGTAAATCAGACCTTGAGCGAACAGATTTAGCAAAAGACAAGACTGGAGTATTCACAGGCGGATATGCTGTAAATCCAATCAACGGGGAAGAAGTTCCGATATGGATAGCAGACTATGTACTCATGTCATATGGAACAGGCGCCATCATGGCGGTCCCAGCTCATGACGAACGTGATCATGAGTTTGCTAAGCAATTCGAAATAGAAATAAGAGCCGTTGTAAAAAGTGAGGATGAACAGATTAACTCAGATCAAAACTGTTTCACAGGGGAAGGAATTGCTTTTAACTCCCCACTAATTGATGGGCTGAAGACAAAAGAGGCTAAAAAGACTGTAACAAGCTGGCTCGAAGATAACGGTTTTGGAAATAAATCCGTTAATTTCAAACTACGTGACTGGCTATTTAGCAGGCAGAGGTATTGGGGCGAACCTTTTCCCATAATATGGGATGAGAATGGGAACCACCACCCTTTAAATGTTGAAGATTTACCATTAGAAGCCCCTGATCTCGAGGATTTCAAGCCAACCGGAGATGCGAAACCACCCCTTTCAAGGGCCAACGAATGGTTATCTTACCAAGAAAGTTACACGAGAGAAACGAACACCATGCCACAGTGGGCGGGTTCCTGTTGGTACTATTTGCGCTATTGCGATCCTCAAAATGTTGAAAGGTTTATTTCAAAAGAAGCCGATGATTACTGGATGAATGTAGATCTTTACGTAGGCGGTACTGAACATGCAGTTCTCCATCTTTTATATTCAAGGTTCTGGCATAAAGTGCTGAATGATCTTGGCTATGTTAATACAAATGAACCTTTTCATAAATTGATAAACCAAGGAATGATACTGGGTGAGGACGGTCAGAAGATGTCAAAGAGTAGAGGTAATGTGATTAATCCTGACGCAGTAATCGAAGAGTACGGGGCTGATTCCTTAAGGCTTTATGAAATGTTTATGGGACCACTTGAGCAAGTTAAACCTTGGAGTAATAAAGGCGTTGAAGGGGTCCATCGATTCCTTGCCAGAGTTTGGAGATTATTCATGGATACTTCTCAAGAAGGGAATTGGGAAATCTCTCCCAAAATTACTGAAATTGATCCTGATAAAAAGCAACTAAAGGTTCTTCATGAGACCATTAAAAAAGTAACAAATGATATTGAATCATTAGATTTTAATACAGCAATTGCACAAATGATGGTCTTCACTAACGTGTTCACTGGGGCTGATAAGAGACCGCTAAGCGCAATGAAAACTTTCTTGCAGCTGTTAAACCCATTCGCCCCACACATTACTGAAGAACTTAATTCAATTATTAATGAGAAATTTTCTGAAAATTGTAATGACCAGAGTTTGGCATCCTTAGACTGGCCAAAATACGATGAGAAATACCTAATCGAAGATGAAATTGAAATCGTTGTTCAAGTGAATGGAAAACTCAGGGACAAGATGACAGTCAATAAAGAAGCATCAGAGGAAGACATTAAAGCCCAAAGTCAAAAGCTAGAAAAAATTCAACCCTTCCTTGAAGGCCTAACAGTCAGAAAAATTATTTTTGTTCCAGGTAAACTGATCAATATTGTAGTGAACTGATAAAGGTTTGCTATTGGACGATAGAAAACCCATTTAAGCCATTAGTTTCTTCAACTGATAAGGGCTCTTCTTCATGTTCTAATATATGATGAGATAAGCTTGAGTTGACTAATATCTCTTTGAGAAAATCCTCTATCTCATCGTCCTCTCCAACAACACATAATTGGACCCTCCCATCATCGAGGTTCTGAACATTGCCTTTAACATCAAAGCCCATGGCTATACGCTTACATTCATAACGAAAACCGACGCCCTGAACTCTTCCGGTGTAATATATTTTAGTAGCGATCATTTTAAAGCCTCATGGGGACGAAGTTTCAAACTTTTGTATAACTTTATCCGCGAACACCTTATCTCCCGTATCAACAATACGCACTTTATCGTCACCAATCATTTTAATAGAAATGTATCGATCACCTTTCGTGGTGGACACCATCTCATCATTATCCTTAGCCAATTTAACACCTCGACGAAATTGAATCGATTTAGTAATGGCATCATAAAACTCTTGGGCTTCTTTGTTATCCATCCACTTAGTCATCCAATAAACATTGTCTGATCCCCTTTTACCTTCACCGTTAGGGTACACTAAGAATCGGTCTCCATGCCACCCTGCAGCCGCCTTAGAGCCATCTCTTTGAGAAAAGTGCTCAATTCCTTTTGAAACTAGTTCAGGCATATTCACAATATCCGGCTGACCCAGTTCATTCATTCTCTGAAGGAAATCGCTCTGATTTAGTAAAAGTGCAATTCCAAGCTCGCCCGCTACATTATTCCATAGAGGATAAACGCCATCAATTTCAGTTGCATTTATATTCCACCTGAAGCGTTCAGGCTCTAAACGCTTTTCAGAAGTATAAAGCTCTGGATGAAGTATTTCCGAAGTGCTAAGAGGAGGCCTTGCAATTGCATTGTTAATAGATTGCCAGCGCTCATTATCATAAAGATTCTGACAAAATCGATCTCCAAGAGAAAAAGGAAATAAGTAATACTCTCGAACATAAGCTGGTATCAGCTCGAATTGCTCTCTCGACATTGTTGTCGCAGCTTGAACATTTGCCGTAGCAGACAAATTATTTTGCAGCTGATAGCGAATCTTTAAAAGGTTTGTATCACCTGCAGCAACCGCCCAAAGCGCAAGTTTAGCATCATCATTATATAGCCAATCATTAAGGGATGCATTTAGTTCAAAATGTTGATCTTGAAGAGCTCGTGCAATTTCAATTGCTAGCGCCGTACTATCAGACGAATTATTTATAGAAGAATCCTTATTCAAAAAGACAGTATCATCACCAACAAAAATAGCCGCACCAAGCTGACCCTTAAGAAGGTCTAAGGTTCTTGATCTAACATCCGTTCCTGGATTAACAAAGCCCATTGCCGAGTAAGCTCTTGATTGGGCAGACGCTTCTTCTGGTGAAGAAACACCAGGCATTGCTGAAAATGCGGAAGACATGGTTTCCCAAGTTGTTAAGCGGTACTTTAGCTTACGCTTGAGAGGTAGCTCCCTTATTTTTAGAGTTAATTCTTCAGCTTTTTTCCGAGCTTTTAACTCCTCAGCGGTCCATTCACGTTCTCCTAATTCCGGCGCTCCTGAATCTCTATAATTTTCCAACCTTAATTCTAAGCCCTCTTTTTCTTTAATTAGGGATGCAACATTATCTTTTTCGATACTAATTTGCTGCATTAAATTATTATTCTCATCCTCTAGCCTTGAAGACTTTAGTCTAAACTTTTCTAAATCTTCTTCTAATGACCTAAATGCCAATTCTTCAGAGCGCTTTACATATGAAGTATTTCTTTCTTTTAAAGTCCAAAAAAGCAATGCCATTGGAATCGCAGCAAAAATAACTAAGCCAAGTGCCGTAGAGGACCTCATTTTATAATATAAACTCTGAATTATTTGTTACGTTTAAAAATTCGCAATCTTCTCTTAGGCTTCGAGTCTGACTTGGTCTCCCGCACTTTATTAGATTGATCAGAATTAGACCTGGGATATTGGACGGCTCCAGAAGGAAGAGGAACTAGGGATCCATCCTTAGATCTAACCCATTTATTTTCTGGTTTACCTTCATTAGATTCGGATGAATGAGCATGATTAGAAGTGGTACTAAAAACTGACGGGTCATCAAGAGCAACCAAATCACCAATAGGCTTTCCATTCTGGTAAGAGACGAGAGCAGGCCTTGACCGTCCATCTAATTTACTAACAACCTTTACTTTGTACATGAGCCTCCTAACCATTTTTCCTTTTGCATCAAAAACTCTTTCCTCTATGAGCTCGTCTCTATCGTATACAAATTCACTAATGAAGAGTAAATTATTCTGACCATCATAAACTCTTCCCTTTCTTTCTCTGCCAAATTCGTCGAGGGCAAACTCACTTCTCATTATGAGTGTATTATTTTTTCTTTTGGTCTGACGAACCAACGTTCTTGTATCTTGGTCTTTTTGAGTGGTCGTGTACGTCCCATCCTTGTGCACGACAGTCCTAGACACTTGATCAGCACCATCATTAGAAAAAGCACCGGGTTTGATAGCCATTCCTGAAAGAATCATTAAAGTAAGAAAAGATGATGTAGTGAGGAATGTTTTCATGAGTTGAGGTAACGAGAATTCTCTGCAGATTATATTATGCCACATCAGTCAGCAAGTTTCAAACCCTCTCCGAAATCGAGCCAGTGGTCAATTTCTGGGGAAATTAATGATCTTTGCCATAGCGGCGTAATTATGGGGATAGTGAATACTACACCTGATTCTTTTTCAGACGGAGGAAAATATAACAGTCAAGAAACCGCTCTAAGAAAAGCTATTGAATTAGAATCCAATGGGGCTGCAATTATCGATTTTGGGGGAGAGTCTACGAGACCAGGAGCTATCGAGATTAATAATGATGAAGAATTAAGAAGAGTCATCCCAGCAATTAAAGATTTTTCTAACAAAAAAAAGAGTCAAACTTTAATATCCATAGACACCTCTAAACCCAAGGTAGCTAAGGAAGCTCTGACTAACGGCGCGGAAATAATTAATGATATCACTGGTTTAACAAATCCAGCAATGCGCGAAGTAGCTGCCCTATCCGACTGCGGCATAGTCTTAATGCATATGTCAGGAAGCCCTAAGGACATGCAAGACAATCCTCGTTACTCTAACGTTACCGATTCTATAATTGAGTTCTTTAACGATCAATTGAACGCGTGTGAAAAGGCTGGAATAAGTCGGGAAAGAATCATTCTAGATCCAGGCATAGGTTTTGGAAAAACTCTCGAGCATAACCTCGAGCTACTTAAATCTTTAGACAAATTTGCATTACTTGATAGGCCACTAATGATAGGTGTTTCAAGAAAGTCGTTCATTGCAAAAGTATTAGGAACGAATGAAATGGAGAATAGAGAATGGCCAACGGTAGCACTCACTTCATATTGCCGAGAATTTGGCGCTTTAGTTTTTAGAGTTCATAATTCTTTGGATAATTTCAATGCGATGCGTATGACGGAGGCGATAATTTCGGCAGAATAAATAAACATGTGATTCAATTTCTTCTTTTTTTGAAGACCTGTTGTATATTAGAGAATTGTGGAGAGTGAAATGATAACGAACAACTGGTCAAATTGGCAAGTTCTTGCAGAGCTTGGAATCATTATCTTGGGCATTTATTTGGTAATTCGTCAGAACAAATCTCAAAAATGGTCTCGTTTCTTTATCATTCTAAGTATCTTATTAATTATTATTACAGTCACTTCAGTTTACTTTAATCTGAAACTAATTCCTTGGTTCTTAATGGCCGTCACTTTCTTTTTGACGATGTCGATGATTGTGGTGTTTCAACCTGAACTTCGTAGAATATTAGCACGCTTAGGAAGCCGAGCTTTTTCCTTTATTTCAGAAGGTAAAGATAAAGAGTTCATAGACAGTTTGACCGATACTGTCCGACAGCTAGGCGCCAAACGGTATGGCGGTTTGCTAGCCATCGAACGAAAAATAGAACTTAAACCACACCTTGAAACAGGAATACAATTAGATGCACAATTTTCCTCTGAACTAATATTGACAATATTTCATCCGAAGACTGAACTTCACGACGGCGGTATCATTCTTAGGGCCGGTAGAGTTGTAGGGGCAGGATGCCTATTTCCTGTAAGCCAAAGAGAAATCTCCGACCGAAGCATTGGTTTAAGACACCGCGCAGGCATAGGTATTACGGAGGAATCTGATTCGATATCTATTATGATCTCTGAGGAGAGCGGTTCTATTTCTATTTCTCATGCAGGAAAACTTGAGCATGATTTAGATTTAGAAAGTTTTCACAAAAGACTCTTATCACTTTTAGATCTAGGGGATGAAAATGATGATGGTGATGAAACTGAGTCAAATTCATCTGAGCCAACTGAAGATAATAATTAAACTATTAGTTTCAAGATTTCTAAAAGATCGACAAATAAGAATGGATATTCGTTTCATTCTAAGCCATTGATGCAATCTTAATTAAAATTCAAATAACTATGAAATTCTTTGGTACTGATGGAGTCAGAGGAACCGCCAACTTAGGGCATTTAAGTCCAGAATCTGCAATGCGACTTGCTCAAATTGCCACCATGGAGCTTATCAATCAAGAGGGCGACAACAAGCCGGCAGTGATAATAGGTAAAGACACGAGACGAAGCGGAGACATGATCGAAAACGCACTCGCCTCTGGTTTTAATTCTGCAGGTATTGATGTTTATTTGGCGGGTGTATTGCCGACTCCTGCTATAGCCATGCTGGTCAAGGAAATGAAAATGAGCCTCGGAATAGTCGTTTCGGCTTCACATAACCCCGCACCAGATAATGGAATAAAATTCTTTTTTGAAGATGGATATAAATTATCAAAGATTCAGGAAAAAAAATTAGAAGAACGGATGCTCTCAGATGAACAATTTACCGAGAGACCTACATCAAAAGCGATAGGCACTATTAAAAAAATTACCAACAGCACAGACACTTACGTAGAAAAAATCACCGAAGACTTCATTAATAATCATTCCCAAAATTCACCATTAGATGGAATGAAAATTAGCCTAGACGCTGCAAACGGAGCTTCATACGTCTCCAGTACAAGCATTCTTAAAAAACTTGGTGCGGAAGTCATCAGTCATCATAACTCGCCTGACGGAGATAATATCAACGAAAACTGTGGATGCACTCACCCTGAAATTATTGCAGAACTAGTAAAAAAAGATGGATCTTTCATAGGAATATCTCATGACGGAGATGCAGATAGAATTTTAATGTGTGATGAAAAGGGTGAGCCCGTTGATGGAGATGAGCTCATGGCTATCATTGGCTGCCACTTAATAAGTGAAGGTCAGCTTCAATCTAAAACCTTAGTCGGTACGAAGATGAGTAATTTTGGTCTCGATCAATGTATCTCAGAGCGAGGAGGGAAAGTTGTGCGCGCGGACATTGGTGACCGAAATGTAATGGAAATGATGAAGGAATATGGGTCAAACTTTGGAGGTGAACCAAGTGGGCATATTATATGCAAGGATCATAACTCAACCGGAGATGGAATAATCGCAGCGCTTGCGGCTTTAAGCGCAGTCATTGATACAGGCAAGCCCCTTTCCGAACTAAGGAAATGCCTAAATATGTTTCCTCAAAAGCTTATCAATCTGGATGTTATTAAAAAAGTTCCTATAGATGAACTTGATGCTAAGCCTATAATTGAGGGCACTAAAGATGCACTCGGTGATGAGGGCCAAGTTTTAATTCGATACTCTGGCACAGAGCCTAAGATTAGAATCCTAATAGAGGGAAAAGATCAAGAATTTGTAGACTCTCAGGCAACAAAGATCGCTGATGCCATCCGTCAGCAAATTGGATCTTAGACTTATAAAAAACTTTGAAAGAATCATTAAATCTATTCATTACAGGAACAGATACAGGAGTCGGGAAAACTTTTATTACTGATCTATTACTCTCATCAATCATTAAAAAAAATCAGAGCGCAGTAGGATTTAAACCCATTTCATGCGGAGATCGCAACGACGCAGAACTGATATTCAAATCTTCGTACCCTGAACCGAGCTCTATAGATCTTATCAATCCTGTACATTTAAAAACTCCGGCGGCACCCTTAGCCGCATCATTAATTGAGGGAAGAGAAGTAGACTTAGACCTTATCAAGCGGCATCACCAAGAACTTAAAAATTCTTATGATAATGTCATTGTGGAGGGCGCAGGGGGCTGGGCCGTACCAATAACAGCCAAATATTGTATTGGAGATTTAGCTGCAGAACTCTGTTCAGATGTATTAATCGTTGTGGACAATAAACTGGGCGCCCTGAACAAAACCATTTTAACCTACAATGCTATTCGAGATAAAGGTCTCAGGTTGGCAGGCATCGTACTAAATCACGTCGAACCTGAGAGGGACACAGCGAGCATTTCCAACAAAACCATCTTAGAGGAAGTAATTAATCCCCCTATGATTATCGATATTCTGCATGGAGAAACTGAGATAGAATACCCATTCTAGTTCTCTTTTAGCTCGGCTTCGTTAATTAATGCAAGAGCTCGACGATAAGGTGAAGGCATGGGCAACGATTCGAGTGAATTTATCTTAAACCACTTCTCATTTTCTCGGGAACAAGCATTACCAGATTTGTAAATATGCATGGTCACTTTGTACCGCGTTATACCATACTTTTGTTTCGAAAGTAATTTAGATCCCTCAAGCTCCTTTTCATTCCTAGAAGGTAATTTCCACATACCATGCCGACGCCTTCCCTGTTCCTGTTCTAGTAATACTTTTGATTTACTAACAGCCAATATTACATGTTCATCAACTGAGGTTATCTGTGGCTTTGATTTTTTAATTGGTAAATCTAAAGGCTGACTACTTTGACAACATGAGGATAATGGGCACTTCTCACAATAGACGACCCTAGATTTACATAGAGTCTGCCCAAGCTCCATCAAAGCAGAGTTCCAAGTCCGCGCTCCTGAACTAGGGACCAAATCATTTGCCCAAGCCCAAATTTGTTTTTGCCCAGAAGATGTGTCTATTCTTTCCTGGAAATCAAAAAGCCTTACAATGACTCTAGCGATGTTAGCATCCACGGCGGGCACAGGTGAATTGAAAGCAAAACTCGCAATGGCACCCGCAGTATATTTCCCAATACCTGGTAAAGACTCAATTTCAACCACTTCAGATGGAAATTTATTTTCTAATTCATGCACTACAAGTTGTGCCAATTTATGAAGATTTCTTGCTCTTGAATAATAGCCTAATCCCTCCCATACCCTAAGCACTTCGCTCTCATCAGCAGCGGCAAGGCTTTTAAAATCAGGAAAAGATTCAAGCCATCGGCGATAATAGCCTCGCCCAAGAACCGTTACAACCTGAGTCTGCTGCAACATCATTTCAGATACAAGAATCTCGTAGGGGTTCGTAGTTGAACGCCAAGGATAGTCTTTAGAGTTTGCATGAAACCATTTCAATAAGGACTGCCTAAAGGGTTTTGACCTATCCAATAGAGGGTGGTCATTTGATTTAGGTGATTTCAACTCTTGTGACATACAGTTCTTGTGGTTAAATCGATACGTGCCAAAAGATATAAATTCATACACGCACCCACTTAATCACAATCAGGTTAACGAATTGCGAGGCATCTTAGAACAGGAAAATTATGAATTTAAGAGTAGGGATTATGCTATTTTTTCAGCAAAAAAAGATAAGCTAAATGTAACTGTTTATGAAAAAGGCCCTAAAGTGCTTGTTCAGGGAAAAGGAACGAAAGACTTTATTCAATTTACGCTAGAACCCAAAGTACTAGGATTTGCAAAGCTAGGTTATGAAGAAGAACTCTATCCCAAGATGTTTGAACCTCACTTTGGCATAGATGAAAGCGGTAAAGGAGATTTTTTTGGGCCACTGGTAATTGCTGGAGCATACACTGATAAAACTCTTACAAGATCACTCATTGATGCAGGAGTCACTGATTCTAAGAAAATTTCAGATCTAAAGATACAAAAGCTCTCTAAAATCATTAAAGAGGCACCAGGTATCGAATATGATGTTATCCTGATAAATCCCAGTAAATACAATGAACTTTATAAAAGTATCGGAAATCTGAATAAATTATTAGCTTGGGGCCATGCAAAATGCATTGA